>Ga0335082_10000688_pt1 | contig 35154 bp, 26 predicted proteins | sample Lox_Sample_41_FD_206718 | JGI IMG/M metagenome (GOLD analysis project Ga0335082, IMG submission 206718) | Soil microbial communities from Loxahatchee National Wildlife Refuge, Florida, United States - Lox_Sample_4.1 | ecosystem: Environmental > Terrestrial > Soil > Wetlands | place: USA... | reverse complement strand
GTGAACGACCGGCCGGACATCGCCGTTCTTTCCGGAGCGCATGGTGTTCACGTCGGACAGGACGATCTCGACGTGGAGCAGGCGCGCAAGATCGTGGGGCCCGACCGCTGGGTGGGTGTTTCGACACACAACCGCGAGCAATTTGTGAAGGCGGCCGCAAGTTCGGCGGATTATATTGCCATCGGTCCAATCTATCCGACGACGAGCAAGGTGAATCCGGATCCCGTGGTGGGAACGGAACTGATCTCCCAGATGCGTTTCCTGACGGATAAGCCCATCGTTGCGATTGGCGGGATTCGTCTGGAGCAGGCCGAAGAAGTTCTGCGTTCAGGAGCAAATTCGGTGGCGGTCATCAGCGACATTCTGGCCGGCCGTGACCCGCGGGAGCGGGCGCGCCTGTACCTGCAAGCGCTGGGCAACGTGAAACCGAGCCACTGAGGCGCTCAACGAAATGGCCGACTCCCTCTCGACGGCAGCTCCGAAGCAAACCACTGAACAACATGAGTTTGTCCGCGCCATCGGCTTGTTTGACGGCACGATGATCGTGGTCGGATCGATGATCGGCTCCGGCATCTTCATCGTCGCCGCGGATATTACGCGCCAGACCGGCTCGGCGGGCGGCTTGTTACTCACCTGGGTCCTCACCGGAGTGTTGACCATCGCCGCCGCCCTGTCTTACGGCGAGCTTTCAGCCCTCTTTCCGCACGCCGGCGGGCAGTATGTGTACCTGCGCGAAGCCTTTTCGCCGCTGTGGGGATTCCTCTATGGATGGACGCTGTTCCTGGTTATTCAGACCGGCACGATCGCGGCGGTGGCCATTGGATTTTCGCGCTACCTCGGCGTGTTGTTTCCCTCGATCTCTCCCAATAGCTGGATCATCCACCCGATCAATATTTCATCGAAGTTTGCGGTCAGCCTTTCGATCCAGCAGCTTGTTGCCATTTTGATGATCGTTTTTCTCACGTTTCTGAACACCCGGGGAGTGAAGCTCGGGAAGTGGATTCAGAACATTTTCACGTCCGCAAAAATGTTGTCGCTGCTCGGAGTCATCTTCCTTTGTATCTTTGTGGCGCGCAACGCGTCGGCGATTGCCGACAATTTCTCCGCCCTGTGGGCTGTGCGCGGCGCCAATACGATCGAGCCCGGTGCCGGCTTTCTGAAGGCGCTGCTGCCGACAAGTTCGGCGGGGAGCGGTTGGTACGGACTATTGCTGGCGCTGGCCGTGGCGCAAGTGGGCTCGCTTTTTTCCGCGGATGCCTGGAACAACATCGGGTTCACCGCGGCCGAAGTCAAGAATCCAAAGCGCGACGTGGCGCTCTCCATGGTGTTCGGCACGATCATTGTCATCTCCCTCTACTGTCTCGCGAACTTGGCTTACTTGTTTGCCTTGCCGCTCGCGCAGATTCAGAACGCTCCCGACGATCGCGTGGCTACTGCGGCCCTCTCCGCAATATTTGGCGCCAAGGGGGCAGTGATGATGGCAGTAGCCATCATCATCTCGACGTTCGGCTGCAATAACGGCTTGATCCTGGCGGGTTCCCGTGTGGCCTACGCCATGGCAAAAGACGGGCTTTTCTTCAAGGCGACGGGCAAGTTGAATGATCGAGGCGTTCCGGGGACAGCTCTGATTTACCAGGGCGTGTGGATCTCCATCCTCATCCTGATGCGGACTCGCAAAGCCGACGGCAGCTATGGAAATGTTTACAGTAACTTGCTCGACTATGTCGTCTTTTCGGCCCTGTTGTTCTACGTTCTCACCGTTGTCGGCATCTTTGTCCTGCGCGTTCGCCGGCCAGACGCCGAGCGCCCCTACAAGGCATTCGCATATCCCTGGTTGCCCCTATTGTATATAGTGGCTGCCAGCGGAATCATGGGAGTCATCCTGCTGTACAAAACAAGCACTGCCGGTGGCGGAGTTGTCATCGTATTGCTGGGGCTGCCGGTGTACTGGCTGTGGCGCCGTCGCTCCGCCGCTGCTGCACGAAGCTGAAGTTCGCTTCGAAACGCCTGCAACCGAAGGAGAAGTGCATGGGCAATTCGTTGTTCGCGAAAAAGTCGCTGAACCAACTGGTCACTGAGGCCAAAGAATCCGGCGAGCACAGTCTGAAAAAGACCCTCGGCCCGTTTCAGTTGACCGCCCTTGGTGTCGGCGCGGTGATCGGCGCTGGCATCTTCGTCTTCTCCGGTTTGGGCGCGCACTACGCGGGGCCGGGATTGATGCTCTCGTTCGTGATTTCCGGTCTCGGTTGCGCGTTTGCCGCATTGTGTTACGCGGAGTTCGCGGCCATGATTCCCCTGGCGGGCAGCGCGTACACCTACGCCTACGCGACGCTGGGCGAGTTATTCGCCTGGATTATCGGTTGGGACCTTACCCTCGAATACGCCATGGGCGCCAGTACGGTCTCTTCCGGCTGGTCGAATCACTTCATCGAACTGCTCAACATCTTCAATATCCGCATGCCTCTATGGCTCGCCTACGATCATTGGACCGCTCTCAGCACCGCGTCCAAGATGGTTGCGCGCGACATGGCTCGCGCGGCCGATCCGTCCCTGGTGCCCGGGACGCAAGCCTTCCTCGATAAGGTCGATGCGATCCTGCACGCGCACTCGCCTGAGCTGATACAGCGCGCCCACGACCTGGTCAACGCCCCAAGCATCTTCGGCATCGAAATCGGTTTTAACCTGCCCGCGTTCTTTGTGGCCCTGATCATCACGGCGATCCTGGCTATCGGAATCAAAGAGAGCGCGCGCTTCAACGCGGTCATCGTGGCGATCAAGGTTTCGGTTGTGCTGTTCGTGATCGCGCTCGGCGCGAAATACGTGAACACCGCCAACTGGGGCAGCGACTGGCATTCCTTCGCACCCATGGGATTCAGCGGCATTGGCGCTGGCGCGGCATACATTTTCTTCGCGTACATCGGTTTCGACGCGGTTTCCACCACCGCTCAGGAAGCCAAGAATCCCCAGCGCGACTTGCCCATCGGCATCATCGTCTCTCTTCTGGTCTGCACCGTCCTATACATCGCCGTGGCCGGAGTGCTCACGGGCATGGTGCACTGGCAGGATGTGAACATCGAGGCGCCGGTCGCCCGCGCGTTCCTGGACCGTGGCCTCTCCACCGCTTCGCATATCATCACGTTGGGTGCCCTGGCGGGCCTCACCAGCGTCATGCTGGTCATGTTGCTCGGGCAGACCCGTGTGCTCTACTCCATGGCCAACGACGGCTTGCTCCCACGCAAGTTCTTCGCCGATATTCACCCGAAATTCCGCACGCCCTACAAAAACACCATTCTCGTGGGATTGCTGGCGGCGATTGTCGGCAGCGTAACGCCCATCGATGACATCGGCAAGATGGTGAACATTGGCACACTGCTGGCCTTTGTGATTGTCTGCATCGCGGTGATCGTCTTGCGCAGAACGAATCCCGAACAGGCGCGGCCGTTCCGCACTCCGCTGGTCCCCTTCGTTCCGATGCTCGGCATTGGCTTCAACGGATACATGATGTACAAGCTCGGTTGGGTCAACTGGGCCCGGCTGATCGTTTGGCTGATTCTGGGGCTGGTGATTTATTTCACCTACAGTCAGCACCACAGCCGCGTGCGCAATCCTCAGTTGCGCGGAGAATAGCCGCGAAGCTTCCGTAGTCATCGGTGGCGGTGCGACACGCTCGTTCCGCCGTCGCGAATCAGGTAAAGTGTCTCTGTAACCACGATTCGAATGACTGAGACGCAAAAGCCACAAAGCTCATTCTGGAAGAGCCTGTCGGTTCCCGATTGGCTCGCGTTGGTGCTGGCCGCCTTGCTGGTGTTGACGACCTTTTGGCCCGGCGTGCTGCGCAGCATGCCGGGCGTGGGTTTGGTCCGATTCTTCGGGCTGCTCTCGATCTTCTACCTTTTCTACCGTTTCTGGAGCCTCTGGAAGAATCAACTCCTCTGGAGCCTGCGAAATCGGCTCGTCGTCGCCTACGTCTTCATCGCCATCGTCCCCATCGTTCTGTTGCTGATCTTCGCGAGCCTCCTCGGCCAGATCATTTACTCGCAGCTGGGCGCCTATCTGCTCTACCACGATATCGAGGACCGCCTGGCGATGCTCGCGGACTCCTCCGCGGGCATTGCGGCGGTGGAATCGTCGCTGCCCTCGACCGTCGACGAAGAGGTCGTGGAAGCGGCGCTTGCCAAGCAGGTCCTGATCGCCGAAGAAAAGGAGTTGCCGGGGCTGGTCGTCAAATTTGGCGTCGATCCCGAACGATTCCGGGCCTTGGCCGGGGCCGGCGCGACCTCCTTCGTTGGTTTGGTGCAGTCCGGGCCGCAGTTGCACCTCGTGGGCATGCGAGAAGCCATGTCCCCGCGCGGAGTGCGCATCGTCGAACTGAGCGTGCACGTCGTCCCGGAATTCCTTGAGCAAGTTGCGCCAGACCTGGGCCCCATCGACCTCACACTCGCGGAGACGGTCGGGAAAGACTCGGCACAGACGGCAGTGGAGATCGGTGAACGGAATTATCGCCGCATTGGCCGCGTGAAAACGGACAAGCGCACCGTGGGCCCGCCCGAGTACTCGATGGATCCCATTGTCGAAGGATTTTCGCGGTTGAGGGCCACATACCTGGAAGGCGGCAAGGTTATTGATCGTGATCACCCCGTTTTTGCATTCTTTACCGCGCGGCGCTCCAAGCTGAACCACCGGATCTTCGCATCTCTTGGAGAACTCGGCGGTGCCAGGGTTTCGCAATTGCAGGTAATCGGCGGCGTTTTCCTGCTGATTGAGCTGGCCGCGCTGCTCATCGGCATCCGGCTGACGCGGGCGATCACCCACACCATTTCGGAACTGTCGCGTGCAACGCAGGCCGTGCAGGCCGGAAACTTCTCCGCCCGCGTCGCCGTCGAGCGTCGCGACCAGCTGGGCATGCTCGGGGAATCGTTCAACTCCATGACCAGCTCCATCGGCCGCCTGATCACCGAGCAGAAACAGCTCCAGCGCCTCGAGAATGAGATCTCCATCGCCCGCGAAGTCCAGGACCAGCTTTTCCCGCAGGGCTTCCCGCGTGTGGAAGGCATCGAAATCGAAGCGATTTGCCGCGCCGCCCGCAGCGTCAGCGGCGACTACTACGATTTCATTCAACTGAGTCCGACCCAGGTGGCGATCGCCATCGCAGACATCTCCGGGAAGGGAATTTCCGCTGCGCTCCTCATGGCCAGCCTGCAGGCGGCACTGCGCAGCCAACTCCTGTCGCCTGACAGCGACCGCCTGAGCACCGCCGAACTGGTTGCCCGGCTGAACAAGCACCTGGTGCGCAACACGGGCGACGACCGCTTCGCCACGTTCCTGCTCGCGATCTATGACATCAGCTCCCGGACTCTTCGTTACACAAACGCGGGACATCTCCCCGGCTTCTGCCTCTCGGATGGCAAGGCAAAGCATCTTGATGCGGGAGGAATCGTCCTGGGCATCATGGACGACTATCAATATCAAGAAGGCGTCATCGACGTCCCCAAAGATGCCGTGCTCATTGGATACAGTGACGGGCTGGTGGAACCCGAAAATGCCTACGGGGAGGAATTCGGTGTCTCGCGGCTGGAAGCGGCGGCCCAGCGCGTCCGGCATGCGGCTCCCAAGAACATTGCCCAGTCCCTGATGACCGCGGCGGAGGAGTGGTCCGGAAGCCCGGAACAGGCTGACGATATGACCGTGATCGTCGCGAAATTGAAGTAAGCTATTGCATATAAGAATTACGAGGCGGACGAATGTCGCTGCGAAATCGAGTAGCGGTGGTAACGGGTGGTACCCGTGGCATTGGCAGGGGAATCGCCCTGAAACTGGCGTCGGAAGGCGCCCGCATTGCCCTGGCGTATCGAGCCAACAAGGCGGCCGCGCAGATGGCCTTGCGCCAGCTTCAGGCGGCGGGTGCGGATTGCGTAGCGGTCGAAACTGATGTGAGCCAGTCGGGCCGCGCCGAACAGCTGATCAAGACGGTAGCCGACCGTTACGGCCGCATCGACGTTCTTGTGAACAACGTCGGTGATTTTCGCTGGGGCACACTGGCGGAATCCTCGCCCGAAGAGTGGAAAAGCATCTTCGATTCGAACGTCACCACCGTATTTCACATGTGCCGCGCCGCACTGCCCATCATGCGCAAGGGCCGCTGGGGGCGAATCATTAATTTAGGGGCAGTGGGGGCCGAGCGGGCTTTCGGCCAGGCCAAGATTTCGGCGTACGCTGCGGCTAAAGCAGCCGTGGTGGCCATGTCCCGTTCCCTGGCACTCGAAGAAGCCAAGAACGGAATCACGGTGAACGTGGTCAATCCGTCGAGCATCGACGAGAAAGACTTGACCCTCGAGGAAGCTCGCAAGCTGCGTGACGCGCGCTATCCCATCGGACGGCCGCCCACCGTGGACGACGTGGCGGCCGCTGTGGCTTTTTTTGCCTCGGAAGAATCGGAGTATGTCACCGGCCAGGTCGTGAACGTGAGCGGCGGCTGGATGCTCTGATCCCCAGGATTCGCCATGAAAGCTCTGACCGCAGCGGAAATGCGCGAAGTGGACCGCCTGACAACGGACCGATTCGGCATTCCCGGCTTGCAGTTGATGGAAACGGCTGGCCGCGGCGTAGTGGAGGAGTTCCTCGAAAAGTACGGACAGAGCAACGCTGAACCGCCGGGCCGCGTGGCCGTCCTCTGCGGCAAGGGCAATAACGGAGGCGACGGCTTTGTTGTTGCTCGCCATCTGAAGGAAGAAGTCGAGCAGATCGACGTATATCTGTTCGCCGAGCCCGAGGAACTGCGCGGCGACGCACGCAAGAACTATGAGCGCTGGCGTGACCTGGGCGGCGGCATTACAACCATCCGGAATGAGGCCGACTGGGAGAAGGCCTGGGTCAGCGTGGCCGCTGCCGAGGTCATCATCGATGCCCTGCTGGGAACTGGCGTGCGCGGACCAGCGACCGGCCTCTTCGCGAAGGCAATTGACGATTTGAACCGGATTTCGGGGAACGCAAAGCTGGCGCGCCCGGGATGGATTGTGGCCGTGGACATGCCCTCCGGCCTGCCATCGGACGGCGAAGGTGCCAGCGGCCCGGTGCTGCAAGCTCACCTCACCGTCACTTTCACGGCGCCGAAAATCGGGCAACTTGTGTCTCCGCAAGCGGCGAGTTGCGGGGAATTGCGGATTCGCGAGATTGGTTCGCCCACCGCGTTGATCGAAGAGATCGGCAAGGGCGCGGTTCGGTGGGCCGGCCCCGACGAATTTGCCAATTTTCCTCTGATTCGTGCGGCCGACGCGCACAAAGGGTCGTATGGCCACGTGCTGCTCGTTGCCGGGTCCCTTGGGAAGACCGGGGCGGCCGTGCTGGCGGGACAATCTGCACTTCGGGCTGGAAGCGGGCTGGTGACCATCGCGACGCCTGCTCCGGAGCAGGCACTCATCGCTGCTGTGCAGCCTGAGTATATGACCGAAGGCTTGCCCGCGACCGAGGCGGGAAGCCTTGGTGAGGCCGGATTTGATTCCCGATTCAAGGAAATCGTGAAAGGGAAGAGCGTCCTGGCTGTGGGACCTGGGCTGGGGCAACATCCGGAGACGCAGGAGTTCATTCGCCGCGCGGTGTCTGAAATCGACGCCCCGATTGTGCTCGACGCGGATGGCCTGAACGCGTTTGCGTCGGGCGGCAATGCGCTTGCAAAACGAAAGTCCGCACACCTCGTCATCACGCCGCATCCCGGAGAGATGGCGCGGCTGCTGGGAAGCTCCATTGCCGACGTGCAAAAGGATCGTGTGAAAACGGCGGTTGATGCGGCGCGCCGGTGGAACACTCACATCGTGCTGAAGGGCTACCACTCCATCATCGCTTCGCCGCAAGGAGGCGTTTTCGTTAATACTACGGGCGGCCCGGCGCTGGCCAAGGGTGGCTCCGGCGATGTTCTCACCGGTTTGCTTGCGGCTCTGATCTCTCAGTTCGGCGCGCAGGACCTGCTTCGCACCGTTGCACTTGGTGTGTACCTCCACGGACTTGCCGCCGACCTGCTGAGCGAATCCGCGGAAGCTTCGGGCGTCCTTGCGGGGGAAGTGGCGCACGCGATCCCGTTCGCGAGGCGCAAGCTGCTCCAGGAGTTGCAGCAGCGTGCCTGACGAAGTAATCACCAATTCGGCCGAGGAGACCATTGCGTGGGGAAGGAAATTGGCCGAATCGCTGCATGCGCCTTTGCTCATTCTGCTGAGTGGGGAACTGGGCAGCGGTAAGACCACCCTGACCAAGGGCATCGTGGCCGGTCTCCAGGCTGCCCAGGAAGATGACGTGACCAGCCCCACTTTTACGCTCCTTCATGAGTACGGTGAAGGCGGCAAGGTCTTCCATGGCGACCTCTACCGCCTGAGCAACTTCCACGATTTCGAGACTCTGGGCCTCGAGGACGTTTTTGCCAAGCCCGCCGTGGTCATTCTCGAGTGGAGCGAAAACCTTCCCGTTCTTCCCCAATGGCCGGTCCTTCGCCTCCGCCTCGAGCATCTTGGGGGCGATTCCCGCCGCATTTCCGTGCTTGCCCGTTAGGACAGGTGTCCAGCTAACTCTCTGGCTATGCCTGCCCTTTGGGTTCCTTGTCCCGCCCCTAAGCGACTGTTAGGTTGAAACTTGGACGGATAGGTGTCTCCAGGCGGCGGAATGCCCACGAGCTTGTTCCAATCCAGCGGACCGGCGGAAGTCGCGAAGATCACGCTGAAAAGCTATAACACGGCCCTGCCGATGAGCTCGCTCACCATCGGAGTGGACAATATCCACCACGACGTTTTCCTGAGCCCGAAGTTCGTCCAGGCGGCCCGCGACTATCTCTTCGACTTGATTCGCCAGAATGCCGCAAACACTTTCCTGTCGGGGGTGGAGTTCCGCAGCAACAAGCCAGTCGATTCCACCGCCTTCCGGAAGTTGCTGACCGAGCTGCTGCAGAGTTCGCTGACCACCGCGAAACATCAGAAGAACCTGGAAATCGACATTCTGTTCCGCCTGGCGATCCTCAAATTCCTGACCTCCGAGCTGCAGAACCAGTTCGCTAACGTCATCCTTGACGGCAAGGAGTACATCCGCAAGCGGGGCGAATACTTCGAGCGCAGCCAGCAGGCTCACGTGCTGAAAGCCCGACTGACGGAGATGCAGTCGGCGCGTCGCGACGTTTTGCGGCTGATCGGCCAACTTGTCGCCCAGATCGTGGTGGACATCGAAGAAAACGTCATCGCCAAGTCGCGTCGCGCGCTGTTTGGCGAGGAATATCCCGCCTACTACGAGATGCTGAAGAACCGCCTGGTGTTCCTCGATGGCGGCAAGGACGACTTCTTTTTCCTCGAGCACTACATCCTGCTGGGCAACTATGCGCGCGATCCGGACCGCTTCGAGGCAATGGACGCGCTGTTCCAGGAGTTTCTGAAAGAAATCGGGTTCGAGACACCTTCGGCGGGCGGATCTTCAAGCGCACTGGAAACCCACCGGCGGCTCCTTTCCGAAGCGGATCGCATCCGCGGCGAGGTGGCGTCGCTTGAAGAGGAACGCGAAGCGCTACGCCGGAAGTTGGATCGCGGCGAAGGCCTGCTGAACAAGTTTCTGAGCTCCGCAGATCCCGCCGATCTGCGCAGTGCTTTGTCGCAGGCGGAGAAGCGCATCGCCGCCCTGCAAGAGAACCTGGCGAAGCTCGGTCCGCAACTGGAACTGGCCCAGCAGCAGGCCGAATTCGCGAACAAGGACATCCGGGGCAAACTCGGCGACTATCTGAACGAACCCGACAATGCCCGGCGGCTGTTCGACGCTTCCTCCGGAGACGAAGCGGAACGCAGCCTGCGCACGCGGCAACTTGCCCAGTTCACCAGCCGGCTCGAGCACCAGGACCTGATCGGGCATATCCTGGCCAGCTACGAAGTCCGGCCCATCGCGAACGATTTCTGTCCGCCCGTCCATCTGCAGCAGTTACGGAAAGCGCTGGTGTCGAAGGAAGAGGCTCGCCGGGTGGAAGAGTTGCTGAAACAGGTGCCGGCGAAGCGGCTGACGATGAAGCCGATCGACGAATTGACCAGGCGCGTCCGCCGGTATTCGCGCGACGAGACGCTGGTCATGGTGTTGAAGTTTGCCAACGATTTCATGCGCTTGCGGCGCGACCTGCGCGACGCCGAGCACATCGCCGCCTGCATGGAGCGCATCAACCTGATCACGGCGGACAAGGTGCGCGAACTCTCGCGTATGAACAACCGGTTGTACGAGTGCGTGCTGAAGGAGGAAGCGCGGCCCGAGCACGACCAGGTGGTTTCGCACGTGATCATCAAGGCGGACGTCCGGGGCTCCACAAAGATGACGCAGGACTTGTTGTCGCGCGGCCTCAGCCCGGCTTCGCACTTCAGCCTGAATCTGCACGAACCGGTGAAGCGGCTGCTGGACCGGTATTCGGCGAAAAAAGTGTTCATCGAAGGCGACGCCATCGTCCTGGCGATTTTCGAGACGGAAGCCAGCCGCGCATATGCCCGCCCGGTCGCTAAAGCGTGCGTGCTGGCGCGGCAGATTCTGGCGGTGTGCAATTCCTATAATGATCAGGCGGCGTCGACGCAGTTGCCGCCGCTCGAAATTGGCATTGGGGTCGCATTCCAGGGATCGGCGCCGACGTACTGGACGGACGGGGAATCGCGCATCATGATTTCCAAGGCGCTGAACCTGTCCGATCGCCTGTCCGGGTGCGCGAAACTGGCCAAGCGTATGCTTGCGGGCCAGAAAACGCTGTTCTCCGTGTTCCAGTTCCACACGGCGATGGAAGGCGCGTCGGCCGAAGAGTTGGACGAGTTCCTCGTGCGGTTCAACATGAACGGCATCGAGTTGAACGAGGAAGGTTTTGAAAAACTCTCCGAAGAGATTTCGCTCGAGAGCATCCGCACGAAGCTGGATTACCCGTGGGGCAAGCAGGAAGTGGACATGTTCTACGGCGAGGTGCCCATGGGCGAATCCGTCGAACTGCTGGTGCTGCGGAAGGGCGTGGCGCGCCAACTCTTGTCGGACGGAAAGGTCGGGCCGGGGACCGACCACGTGTATTACGAGGTGTGCACGACGCAGGCGCTTTACGAACTGGTTGCAGCGCTGAAGCGAACACAAGCCATTGGATTTGAAGCCACGCGGGCCTGACCCTATACTGCCAACGGGGGCGAAAGGGATCCGGTGATCTTCCCGGCCTTCAAAGCCGGCGACGCGTTCCTTCGCGGAACGGGTGGTGGATTCGACTTCCACACGCCCCCGCCAAACCACGACAAGTGAAGAGGGAGTTCGGGGCGATGAACCGCGCGCGGAAGATCCCGCGTGGGCGCCGCCGGGGCGAGGCAGAGTGTTTGCAGAGTGGTACCTCCCCCACCCCCCTGTTTTTTTGGAAGTGTTGACTTGAAAGGGAGTTACGGAAGGGTGCTCGTGTAAGTGTTGACTTGAAATGTGGTTAGGAGCGGCGGGGAGCGGGGCCGTGAGGCAAGGGAGGTAGAGATTCAGTTGTCAAAGAGCGGTGTGCCGGAGCGGAGCCTCGGGACACGGCCAGCGTGTCCCATTAAGAATAAGATAGTTTACTATAAAATAATAGAAAGTCAAGAGAAAATGCGCCCATAGAGGTTGTGCCCGTATGGATTCGAAGAGCGGGCCAGCCGCCCGCGTCTCAGGAAACGTCCCGGCTGTCCCTCTTTTCTGTACACTGTCGTGGGGGAGGACAAACATGCAGCTATATAAACTTGCGGTTCCAATTACCGTTGTGATGGCTGCTGGCGCGGTATACGCAGTCCGCTCTCAAACAGCTCCGAAGCCACTGCGCTCGTTTGTCGTAACGAGCGTAATGAGCAGTCCGAAAAAAGGCAGTCCTTATCTTCAGACATACACACTGGCGCGTGCGGTCCGCGAAGATGGTTCTTGGGTAGAGATTTGGACGCGAATTATCAATAACCGAGAAACTCACGAGCGGAAGATCCACGACTACATCGCCGAAACATTTTATGGCGTTATCGAGGAAACCAAATCGATTATTAGAGACAAAATTCCGGAGAGTGAATATCGGCACCGTATGAGTGCAGCAGCTTCATGCGAGGGACAACCTGCCGGGAAGATTATGGGTTTTGATGTTACCTACTCTGAAGATGTTCAACAGATGACAGACAACCCGCAAGGTGCCGCCACGGCTGTCGTGAAGAGTTGGCTGGCCCCGGACCTTGGATGCTTCGTTCTTCAAAAAGAAACCATTTGGACCAGGAACAGCGATGGAGTTCAACTGGCGGACACGAAGATAACTCCTATTGATATTAAATTCGAGCCGGTGGACCAATTCTTTGAGATTCCGACCAGCGGTTACACTGAGCGAACGAGGTCAGAAGTGCGAGCGCTATTGGAGCAAAAGATCGCAGAGGGGACTCAGCGAGAACCCTAGAAAATTGAGGGGATCTGCGGTTTCCCAGCGCTGGCGCGCTGGGCTAACGTGTAGCGCGCCTACGGCGCTGGGAAGACGTCAGGGCAACGCGGAAGGCGAAGCACAGGCAGAAATGCCAGTGCCACAGAATGGAGCAAGGCGGGCGAGAGATGGACAGCAAAATGGGCTGAATTCCCGAAATGGGAATCAGGGTAAGTGTTGACGTGGCACGAGTTCACTGTGTTTCGCGGATGAACATAGGCGTGTGAGCAAGGGTGGTTATTCGTCACGGATGCAATGGTGAGCCCGTGCTAGCATAATTCCAGTGTGATGCCCGTACGCCCTCTCTCAGTTTGCCCTTCCACGCTCATCAAAGGAACACGCCATGCCGCGAACGATTGAAGTGACGGAACTTATTCTCCGGGATGCGCACCAGAGCCTGATGGCCACGCGCATGTCGCTGGAAGATATGGTGCCAGCCTGCGAAGAGATTGACCAGGCGGGATTCTGGAGTGTGGAGTGCTGGGGCGGGGCCACGTTTGATTCGTGCATTCGCTTCCTGAACGAGGATCCGTGGGAAAGGCTGCGGACGTTTCGCAAGCTGATGCCGAACAGCCGGCTGCAAATGCTCCTGCGGGGACAGAATTTGCTGGGCTACCGGCATTACGAAGATGGGGTGGTTGACCGCTTTGTGGAGCGGGCCGCCGCGAACGGCATGGACGTGTTCCGTGTGTTCGACGCGCTGAACGACGTGAGAAACGTGAAGCGGGCGATTGCGGCGGTGAAGAAGGCAGGCAAACATGCACAGGGAACGATCTGCTACACAATCAGCCCGCTGCACACGGTGGAAGGCTACGTGCAGCTGGCGAAGCAGTTGATCGAGCTGGGCTGCGACTCGCTGTGCATCAAGGATATGGCGGCGCTGCTGAAGCCGCAGGCGGCTTACGACACGGTGAAGGCGATCAAGGATGCGCTGGGCCAGTCGGTGCGGGTGCACGTGCATGTGCATGCGACGACCGGTGTGACGCTGGTTTCACTGATGAAGGCCATCGAGGCAGGGGCGGATGTGGTGGATACGGCGATCAGTTCGCTGAGCCTGGGGCCGGGCCATAACCCGACGGAGAGCTTCGTGGAAATGCTGGAAAACACGGGGTACACCACGAAACTCGATATGGGGCGCCTGCTGAAGATTCGCGACCATTTTGCGAAGGTTCGTCCCCGGTACCAGGAATACCTGTCCAACATCACCGGGGTCGACACGGAGATTTTCGAAAGCCAGATTCCCGGCGGGATGATTTCGAACATGGAGAGCCAGCTGAAGCAGCAAGGAGCCGCGGACAAGATCAGGGAAGTGCTGCTGGAAGTTCCGGAGGTTCGCCGCACGGCGGGATATCCCCCGCTGGTCACGCCTTCGAGCCAGATCGTGGGTACGCAAGCGGTTTTTAACGTGTTGATGGGCCGCTACAAGGTGATTACAGCGGAATTTGCGGACCTGATGCTGGGGTACTACGGTGCCACATTGGGGGAGCGCGACAGGGAAGTGATGCAGAAGTGCGAGAAGCAGGCGAAGAAACCGCCGATCATGATGCGGCCGGCCGATGTGCTGAAGCCGGAGTGGGACCAGCTGCGCACCGCCGCGATTGCGCTGGACGGCTGCGACGGATCGGACGAAGACATACTGACGACCGCGATGTTCCCGAAAGTCGCGCCAAAATTCTTCTCCGAGCGGGCACAGGGACCGAAGAGCGTTGCCAAAGACCCCGCGCCGCCCGCCGCCGCGACGCCGGCCGGAGCCGGGCCCGTTCGCGAAACCATCAAGTACGAGGTGCAGTTGGACGGCAAGAAGCACGTTGTAACCGTTTCTCCCGCGTGAGGAAATGACCCATGAAAACGATGGAGCAGCGCATTGAAGAGCTGAAAGTCCGGCGAGCGGAGATGGAGCTGGGCGGTGGCAAGGAGCGCATCGAAAAGCAGCACAAAGGCGGCAAGCTCACCGCCCGGGAAAGAATCCAGGAACTGTGCGACGCGAACAGCTTCCAGGAATCCGGTCTTTTCGCGGAGCATCGCGCCGTGTTGTTCGGCATGCTCGACAAGAGTTTTCCGGCGGACGGCGTGGTGACCGGCGCGGGAACGGTGTTGGGCCGGCGAGTGCACCTGGCGAGCCAGGACTTTACGGTAGCGGGCGGTTCAGCCGGAGAGGTGCATTCGCGCAAAGTGGCGGAAACCATGCAGCAGGCGATGAAAACCGGAACGCCGTTTGTGTTCATCAACGATTCCGGCGGAGCCCGCGTGCAGGAAGGCATCGATTCGCTGTCGGGCTATGGGCAGGTGTTTTATCAGAACGTGATGCTGAGCGGGGCGGTGCCGCAGATTTCGCTGATTTGCGGCCCGTGTGCGGGCGGGGCGGCGTATTCGCCCGCATTGACAGATTTCATCATCCAGACCAAAAAAGCGCAGATGTTCATCACGGGTCCGAACGTCATCAAGCAGGTGACCGGGGAGAATGTGACCGCGGAGGCGTTGGGCGGTCCCGACGCGCATATGGCGAAGTCCGGCGTGATTCACTTCATAGCGGAAGACGACCGGCACGCGCTGCTGCTGTGCAAGAAGCTCCTCAGTTTCCTGCCGTCGAATAATGCCGAAGATCCGCCGGAATTGCCGAGCGACGGGAATGTAGATCCGAATCCGCGGCTGACGACAATCGTGCCGGTGGACGGCAAGCAGCCGTACGATGTGCGCGAGGTCATCGTCAACGTGGTGGATGCGGGCGATTTTCTGGAGGTGCAGGCAGGGTACGCGCCGAACATTGTGGTTGGCTTCGCCCGGATCATCGGGCGGACGGTGGGGATCGTGGCGAACCAGCCGGCGGCGATGGCGGGCGTGCTGGACATCAACGCTTCGGACAAGGCGTCGCGGTTCATCCGCTTCTGCAACGCGTTCAACATCCCGCTGGTGACGTTTGTGGATGTGCCGGGATTCCTGCCGGGAACGGACCAGGAATATGGGGGAATCATCCGCCACGGCGCGAAAATGATTTTTGCGTATTCGGCGGCGACGGTGCCGAAGGTGACGGTGATTCTGCGCAAGTCGTTCGGCGGGGCGTACCTGGCGATGTGCGGCCGGGATATGGGCGCGGATCGCGTGTACGCATGGCCGACGGCTGAAGTGGCGGTGATGGGGGCGGAAGGCGCGGCGGAAATCGTGTTCAAGAAGGAAATCGAATCGGCGAAAGATGCGGCGAAGAAGCGCAAGGAGATGATCGAGAAGTACCGGGAAGCATTCTCGACGCCGTACGTGGCGGCGGGCCGTCGTCTGGTGGACGACATCATCGAACCGGCGGTGACGCGCAGGGTGCTGGCGCAGGCATTGGAATTCCTGCACACGAAGCGGGAACTGCGGCCGCCGAAAAAGCACGGGCTGATTCCGTTGTGAGGCACAGAGATTTATGTCAAAGAACGAGATCAAGAAGCTGGAAGAAGTCGTTGAGGAACTGAGCCGGCGACTGGAAAAGATGGAGGCGCTGGTAGCGACACTGGCCAAAGCACCGGCGGCGGAACCTGCCCGCGCCGCGGAGCCCGCGGGGAAGCAGGAGATTTCGCATGAAATCGTTCTGGCGATTTCGGCGGCGGTGGCGGCGTTTCTGGGCAAGCGGGCTTCCATCCGGCAGATCCGGCTGACGGGCACGACACCGTGGGCGCAGCAGGGGCGCGCGACGGTGCAGGCGTCGCACGCGGTGGAGTATGTTCGAGGACTTCGCTGAAGCAGACAGGGTGAAGCATGAAACTCAAGGTGACGGTAGACGGCAAGGTTTATGAGGTTGAGGTGGAGGTGGCGCCGGAGCCCGCGCCAACGCTCCCGACATTTGTGGTTCAATCGGCAGCGGCGAGTGTTTCCGCGACGCCATCGGGAGGTAGCGGGGATGGCGCTTCGGGGGAGGGTCCGGTTGACGAAGCAAAGGTGTGCCGCAGCCCGGTGTCGGGCATCGTGGTGAAGGCGAACGCACGGCCGGGCGAAACAATTCAGACGGGCGACCTGCTTTTCGTGCTGGAAGCGATGAAGATGGAGACGGAAATCACCGCCGGCGTGGGCGGCAAGATTGCCGAGGTCAAAGTCAAAGTCGGAGACAGCGTGAAGAGCGGAGAGGTGGTATTGACATGGGCATAGAGGCGAACCAGATTCCGGGATTTCAATTTTTTGATCATGTGGCCATCGCCGTGAAACAGGGCGACCTGGAGAACCAGGTGAATGCGTACAAGCTGATGGGGTTCACCGAAGTGCACCGCGAAGACGTGCATGGGAAGGACCAGGTGCGTGAAGTACTGCTGCGCATCGGCGACGGCCCGAATCTGGTGCAATTGCTCGAGCCGCTCTCGCCGGACTCGCCGGTGTCCAAGCAGATCGAGAAGAACGGCGGGCGAGGCGGGTTCGCGCATGCGGCCCTGCGCGTGGCGAACATCCAGGACGCGTTTCAGTATCTGAAATCGAAGGGCTTTCACATCCTCGATGAGGCTCCGCGCCCCGGCTCCCGCGGCACTACGGTATTCTTTGTGCACCCGAAGACGACCGACACCGCATCACTCGGCTACCTGATCGAGGTCGTGCAGGAGGGCAAAGCGTAATGTGGGAAGAATTTCCTCCGGTCGCCACGAGCGAATGGGAAGCGGCGATCCGCTCGGACTTGAAGGGCGCGGACTACGAGAAGAAATTGTTGTGGCGGACCGACGAAGGCATCACGGTGCGCCCGTTCTATCGCGCCGAAGACCTGCCGGGCACGACTGGACAGGCGCGGTTTACCGGCAACTGGCAAACCGCCACGCACGCGGACATCCCAAAGGAGGCGGTGAGAGGCGATCTGCTGCACGAACAGGGCGCCACCGCGGTGCAGGAGATCGGCTACACGCTGGCGGAGTCGCAAGGCAAGCGAAACACTTTCGTCTTCTCGACGGGCGCGAATTATTTCTTCGAAATTGCGAAGTTGCGCGCGGCGCGGCAGCTTTGGGCGCGGCTGTCGCCGGTGCCAATGGTTGTATGGTCGCGGACCGGCATGTCTGACAAGAGCCTGTACGATCCGGCAGCGAACCTGATTCGCTGCACCACGGAAGCGATGAGCGCGATTTTTGGAGGGTGCGATTTCCTGGTGATCGACAGCGCGCGCTTTCCCGAACATCTGTCGCGGAGCCTGGGCCGCATTCTTCGCGAGGAGTCCCACTTCGACCAGGTTTCGGATCCCGGCGGGGGCTCTTATTACATCGAGTCGCTGACGGCGTCGATTGCGGCGGAAGCGTGGAAAGTTTGCGAGTCCGGGGTGGCTGGCCGGGACGCCGCCATTGCAGCGGTCCGGACGGCGAAAGAGAAAGCAGTAGCGCAACGCAAGGCCACCCTGGTCGGCGTCAATAATTACCCCGACCTGAACGAAACGCTACCCGCAGGCGCTTCGCTTCCGGAGACTCCGTGGCGCATGGCAACAGCGTTCGAGCAGATTCGGCAGCGTGTGGAAAAGCTGAAGAAGCGGCCCCGCGTGCTGCTGTTGCAGCGCGGCGACGTGAAAATGAAGACGGCGCGCGCTAATTTCTGCCAGAACCTGTTCGGGTGCGCGGGCTTCGAGGTCAAATCCTCGGAAACGCTGGAGCCGGCCGATGTGGTTGTGCTGTGCAGTTCCGATGCGGAATACCTGGCGTTTGCGCAGGAGATTTGCGCGCAAACCAAGTCTCCGGTGATCGTAGCTGGCAATCCCAAGGAGCAGATCGATGCGCTGCGCGCCGCCGGCGTGAAAGATTTTGCGTATCTCGGCATGGACGCAGTGAAGTTTCTCGCCCACTGGCAAGAGGCCTTGTCATGAGCCGCGAAAAATGGGTGACGCTGGAGGGGATCGAGGTCAAGCCGCTATACACCGCCGCGGACCTGGCGGAGATCGAGCATCTCGATTTTGGGGCGGGAGTACCGCCGTTTCTGCGCGGCCCTTACGCTTCGATGTATGCGCTGAGGCCGTGGACCATCCGTCAATATGCGGGATTCTCGACGGCGGAAGATTCGAACGCGTTCTACAGGCGCAATCTCGCGGCAGGGCAGAAGGGGCTTAGCGTCGCGTTCGACCTGGCGACGCATCGCGGATACGACTCCGACCACCCGCGGGTGACCGGCGATGTCGGCAAAGCCGGCGTGGCGATTGACAGCGTCGAAGACATGAAGATTCTTTTCGACAAGATCCCGCTCGACCAGATGTCGGTGTCCATGACGATGAACGGGGCGGTGCTGCCGGTGATGGCTTTCTATATCGTGGCGGCGGAAGAGCAGGGCGTCGCGGCGGCGAAGCTGACCGGAACGATTCAGAACGACATTCTGAAGGAATTCATGGTCCGGAATACGTACATCTATCCGCCGAGCCATTCCATGCGGATTATCGGGGACATTTTCCGCTACTGCGCCGCGAAGATGCCGAAGTTCAATTGCATATCGATCTCCGGTTACCACATGCAGGAGGCGGGCGCGACCGCGGATATCGAACTGGCGTTCACACTGGCGGATGGTCTCGAGTATCTGCGCACCGGATTGCACGCAGGCCTGGACATCGACGAATTCGCACCCCGGCTGAGTTTCTTCTGGGCGGTCGGGATGAACCACTTCATGGAAATCGCGAAGATGAGGGCGGCGCGGCTGCTGTGGGCCAAGCTGGTGAGGCAATTCAACCCGAAGAACCCCAAGTCCATGGCGCTGCGCACGCATTCGCAGACCTCGGGGTGGAGCTTGACGGCGCAAGATGCCTACAACAACGTGATCCGGACGACCGTCGAAGCGATGGCGGCGGCGATGGGCGGGACGCAATCGCTGCACACTAACGCGCTGGACGAGGCGCTCGCGCTTCCCACGGATTTCTCCGCCCGGATTGCGCGCAACACACAGATCCTCCTGCAGGAGGAGACGGGTATCAGCCACGTCGTTGATCCCTGGGGCGGGAGCTACTATGTCGAATCGCTGACGGCCCAGCTTGCCGCCAAGGCATGGGGACTGATTCAGGAAGTCGAGAAACTGGGAGGCATGACGCGTGCGATCGAGTCCGGCCTGCCGAAGATGCGCATTGAGGAAGCGGCGGCACGACGCCAGGCGCGCATCGACTCCGGGCAAGAGACGATCGTGGGCGTGAACAAGTACATCACCACGGAGGAGAAACCCATCGACGTGCTGGTGGTGGACAATGCGGCGGTGCGCGAGAACCAGATCGCCCGGCTTCGCGCGGTCAAGGCGCGGCGCAACGAGAAGGAAGTGGAAACTGCGCTCGCCGCACTCACCCAATGCGCGCGCACCTCCGAGGGAAATCTGCTCGAGCTTGCCGTAGAGGCGGCCCGCAAGCGCGCCACGCTTGGTGAAATCTCCAACGCTCTGGAAGTTGTATTTGGCCGCTACCAGGCGGTGCACCACACCATCTCCGGCGTGTATTCTTCGGAAAGCCGGCAGGATCCGGAGTTTCAAAAGGCGCGCGAACTGGTGGAATCGTTTGCAAAGACGGAAGGGCGGCGCCCGCGCATTCTGGTCGCAAAGATGGGGCAGGACGGGCACGACCGCGGCGCCAAGGTGATCGCCAGCGCGTTCGCGGACCTCGGCTTCGACGTGGACCTGGGCCCGCTGTTCCAGACTCCGGAAGAGGTCGCGCGCATGGCGGTGGAGAACGACGTCCACGTGCTGGGCGTCTCCTCGCTCGCGGGAGGGCACCTGACCCTTGTTCCCGAGCTCATCGAGCAATTGAAGAGACTGGGCCGTCCGGATATTCTTGTGGTCGTGGGCGGGGTGATTCCTCCCCAGGATTTCGAGGCCTTGAAGCGGGCCGGCGCGGGCGGGGTTTTTGGGCCTGGAACACGCATACCCTACTCCGCGCAGGAAGTACTCCACGCCCTGCAGGGGTAATGCTTGCGCACACGCCGTCTGGCGGCTGAACAATCTATTTCCGGTGTCCTGGCTGGAGACCGGACCACGCTCGCTCGAACCATTACGATCATCGAGAGCGATCTGCCTTCCGACAACGAACTGGCCGCGAAGATCCTGGATGGCCTGCTGCCGCACACGGGAAAATCGCGCCGCATCGGGGTGACGGGTGTGCCGGGCGTGGGGAAGAGCACTTTCCTGGACAAAATGGGGATGCATATCGTACGGGAGCGCGGCGAGAAACTCGCAGTGCTGAGCATTGATCCGTCCAGCCCGGTCACGGGAGGAAGCATCCTCGGCGACAAGACGCGCATGGAAAAGCTGGCGGCGGAGCCGAACGCGTTCATCCGGCCGTCCCCTTCGCGGGGGGCCCTGGGCGGCGTGGCCGGCCGGACGTGGGAAACGATGTTGCTGTGCGAGGCCGCCGGTTTCGACAACATCTGGATTGAGACGGTAGGCGTGGGCCAGTCGGAGGTCGCGGTTCGCTCCATGACGGATTTTGTTCTGCTCCTGCTGCTGCCGGGAGCGGGTGACGAGCTGCAGGGCATCAAGCGGGGCATCCTGGAACTGGTGGATGCCGTGGCCATCAACAAGGCCGACGGCGCACAACTCGAACGCGCCCAATTGGCCAAGGCGGAGTATGAGAGCGCGCTGCACCTGTTTGCGCCTGGGCCCGGAGGTTGGAGTCCACCGGTGCTGCTGTGCAGCGCGCAGACGGGCCGGGGCATTCGCGAGATCCATGAATGCATCCTGGAGCACGAACGGCTGCAGGCGGAAAAAGGCTTACGGGAACGGCTGCGTTCCGAGCAGTCGCTGGCCGCGATGCGGCAGATGATCAGCGCGGAACTGGATGCCGCGTTCCGCCACAACCCGAAAGTCCGGAAACGCCTGCCGGAGATCGAAGCTCAGTTGCGCAGCGGAAGAATCAGCGCATTCGCCGCGGCACGGAGTCTGCTGACTGAATTCCGGGAGCGATAAAAAGAGGTAGGCAGGGAACGCGCTCGGGTTTCCGATGGGCAGTGCGCCGGCTAGGCCGCCGCCGCGGACGCGTTTCTCGAAAAGCGGCCTGGGGGCTGCCCGACGTAGCGGCTGAAGGCGGTGCTGAAGGTGCTTGCCGATCCGTATCCCACGCGCTCCGCGACCTCAGCAATTCCCATCTCCTCGCGGCGAAGGAGATCTTTTGCGAGCGCCATGCGCCAGCCCAACAGGTATTCCATCGGCGGCACACCGACATTATTTGTGAAGCGTTGGAAAAACGCCGACCGGGAAAGCGCGGACTCTTTTGCGAGCTGCGCCATGGTCCAGGAACGGGCTGGATGTGCGTGCATCTTCCGGATGGCTTCCGCCAGCCGCGCATCGGCCAGCCCGCGCAGCAGGCCGGCGGGAGCGTCAGGCGTCTGCGTAAGCCGCAGCGACTCGACCAGTAGAATCTCAACGAGATGGGTCAGCACCAGTTCGCGTCCCGAGCGCCGCTCTGCGGCTTCATCGGTCAAGAGCCGCACCAGAGTCGACAGACGATCGACGCCGCGAACATGCACTTGCTTCGGCAGCAGGGAAACCAACAGACCAGAGTCCTCGCCGTCGAAAATGAAATAGCCTCCAAGGAGGCGAACACTCGGACGAACCCCCTTTGTTCCATGGTGGACTTCGCCCTTGGCGAGCGCGGCGACACGCGGATCGACGAGTTGCGGGGTCACGGGGGCAAATCCAGAGAGAGTGAAGCCGGGAGTGGTGGGGAGCAGGACGAAGTCGCCTGCCTGCAGGGTCAATTGCGGTTGCCGGTCAACCGCCAGACGGCACGAGCCCTCGCGGACGATGCAGAAGCTCGGATGGCCGAAATCCGTGTAGCGAACGCCCCAGGGCCCTGCGCCGCTAATGCCTTTGGTGAAGATGGCGCGAGGTCGAAGCAGGCTGATGACTTGGGAAAGGGGATCGGTCACGAGTCTGGACGCTTGCAAACTAAATATGGACTTTTCATTGTAGAACGTCCAATGAAGCCAGCTTAGCATGAATTCACCAAGGAGGCCATTCGTCATGAAATCCATACTGATCACCGGTTGTTCTTCAGGCTACGGCTTGGAAACGGCACGCTATTTCCTGGCAAGAAACTGGAATGTCATCGCGACAATGCGCACCCCTCGCGAAGGCGCGCTGGGTCAGTCGCCGTATCTGCGCATCCTGCCGCTGGATGTGACGGACGAAAAGAGCATCAGAGCGACGATTCAGGAGGCGGGACCAATCGACGCGCTTGTCAACAACGCCGGGATCGGGGTGGTTGGCGCCTTCGAAGCAACGCCGCTGTCGCACATCCGAAAGGTATTCGACACGAATACTTTCGGGGTGATGGCGATGACGCAGGGGGTGATTCCGCAGATGCGAGAACGGCGGTCGGGGGTGATTGTCAATGTCACTTCGAGTACCACGCTGGCCGCGTTTCCACTGGCGGCTGCATACACGGCGAGCAAGCAGGCCATTGAGGGATTTACCGGTTCGCTGGCTCACGAGTTGGGATATTTCAACATCAAGGTGAAGCTGGTCGAACCTGGATATGCACCGACGACACGATTCGCACAGAATACGGAGGTTCGCGTCGAGGACCTCATTCCGAAGGCTTATGCGGGTTTCGCCGCACCGATTTTCGAGGGGTTCGCGAAACCGTCTCTGACAACCAAAGAAAGCGACGTGGCGGAGACGGTATGGCGGGCAGTGCACGACGCCACAGGCCAGCTCCGTTTTCCGGCGGGTGCGGATGCAGTCGCGCTTGCTGGAACGACGGCATAGTCAGCCTGGCACGATCTTCATGATCGCTCTTGTAGACCTCGAATGCGGTCGGAAGATTTCCCGAACGTGGTGTCGAAGTCCCGTCCGGCCATCGCGATCCGGGCTTGACGGGAGCGGCATCGGTTGATCCGGATACCTGACCGTCCGTCCAGTATCCTCTGCCGCACATCTCTCTACGGCTGCATTTGGACACTCCCGGTCGCAGGCTATAAATGCTGAAGGGAGGCTCCATGGTGATTGCGCCGGACGTAACACAGCAAGAGGCGACACTTCGGCAGGTCCCGTTGCGGCCCGCTGCTCCTCATCCGAGTGCCACGGAAGCGGATACGCTGCTCGTGCAGGTGGGCGTAGCACTGTTCTATGGAGTGCCGTTCGGCGTCAGTGGGCTGAATCTCTATCACGTGATTGCAGTGTTGTTGCGCTAGGATCATGCCGGATTGACCCCGGCCCCTGTCGGCGTACCTTGTTGTAAAGGCTCAACCTGAGGAAAAATCGTGTAACGGGCGGGAGCGCCCCGTGCGTCTATAAAACAGGCGTGCTCGCCCCAGCGCGGCAATCCAGGTGTTGCCGGCAGCGTGCTCCCTCCGATTCGCAGCAGGTCTAAATTTCAGGAGAGGTCGGTGCAAAGAGTGTGCGGCTAACCGCGAGCAGATTGACGAAATGTGCGTTGTTTTTGGCGGCGGCGCTGGCGGTCCTGGGGCGACCAGCAGCGTGGGCGCAGGAGAATCCGTCAAGCGCCAACCGTACGCCATCGGCGCTGGGCACCATCCAATCCATTTCGAGCGGGGCACTGACGCTGAAGACCGACGCCGGCGCGGAAATTGCCGTGCAACTTTCCGCGGACACCAAGGTTTTGCGCGTTGAGCCCGGATCCAGAAGCCTGAAAGATGCGGAGCCGATGCAGTTGAGCGATCTCGCCGCCGGAGATCGCGTGCTGGTACGGGGCCAAGCGGGCGCGCAGGCGAATTCGCTGGTGGCGACGACAATCGTGGCGATGAAGAAAGAAGACATCGCCAAGAAGCAGTTGAGGGAACGCGAGGAGTGGCAGCGGCACGGGATTGGCGGGTTGGTGAAAAGCGTTGATGCGGTCAAAGAGACGATTGTGATCGGCACGTTGAGCGCCGCCGGCGCCAAAGAAGTGGTGATCCACGCGCCGGTGGGAACGATTCTGCGGCGGTATGCTCCGGGGTCGGTGAGTTTCGACGACGCCAAGATTGCGCCGCTCAGCGAGGTTCACGAAGGCGATCAGCTGCGGGCGCGCGGGAGCCGCAGCGCGGACGGCAGCGAGTTTACGGCAGACGAGATTGTTTCCGGCACGTTCCGAAATATTTCCGGAACGATTGCCGCGATCGACGCAGCGAAGTCCACGTTGACGGTGGCCGACCTGGCGAGCAAGAAAAATGTCGAGCTGGCGGTCAGCGCGAGCTCGCAAATGCGGAAACTTCCGGCGCCAATGGCACAGCGGATCGCAGCGCGCTTGAAAGGAGCGACGCCTGAAAGCGCTTCTGAAGGAGGGACGCCTGCGCCGAATGCTCCGCCAGCGACGGCGGGCGGGGGCAAAGGTCCCGGCGGTGAAAACGGTGGGCGCAGCGGCGACATGCAGCAGATGCTGAGCCGCCTGCCGGCGAGCGCGTTGACGGAATTTCAAAAAGGGGATGCGGTGATGATTGTGGCCACCGCAAGTGGCGACCACGCCACCGTGATTACGCTGTTAGGAGGGGTGGAACCGATCCTGCAGTCCGGCTCGCAAGCGTCATCGATCTTGACGCCGTGGAGCCTGAATTCCGGCGGTGGCGCGGATGCCGGCACACCATGAAAAGGCGCTGCGACAACTCGCGTTCGAACTGGGAGAATGGGGCTTGATGAAGATTCCGTTTCGTCTGCTGCGTCCGCGGCAGCTTTTTGCCATTTGCCTGGCCGTCTTTCTTGCAGGAACGGTGACACGGGCCCAGGCACCGCCGGGCAGCATCCGTGGCCAGGTGAGCGATCCTTCAGGAGCGGCTGTGGCAGGCGCGACGATCCTGCTGACGACGCCGAGCGGCGGGTCAATGGACACGACGACGGGCAAGGACGGCAGTTACGAGTTCAAGGACCTGCCGGCAGGGAATTACCAGCTGAAAGCCGTGGCCCAGGGATTCGCGCTGTTCACGCAGGATGGCGTGAAGGTGGCGGCGGGGCAAGTTGCGCACGTGAACGTGGCGCTGAGTATTCAAGTTGAGAAAGAGAAGGTGGAAGTCAGCACTACTACCACGCAAGTGGACGTGAATCCCGCGAACAACGCGAACACGATCACTCTACAAGGAAAAGATCTGGAGGCGCTTTCGGACGACCCGGACGAACTGCAATCGGAACTGCAGGCGCTGGCCGGGCCATCGGCCGGGCCAAACGGCGGGCAGATTTACATCGATGGATTCACCGCCGGGCAACTTCCGCCAAAAGCTTCGATTCGCGAGATTCGCATCAACCAAAACCCGTTCTCGTCGGAGTACGACAAGCTGGGCTACGGGCGCGTGGAAATCTTTACCAAACCCGGCACGGACAAACTTCACGGGCAGTTCATGGTGAGCGGCAACTCGTCGGCTTTCAATGCGCGCAACCCGTTCGAAGTGCTTCCGGAGGGGACTTCGCCGCCTGACTATCATTCGACGCAGTACAGCGGGAATATCGGTGGGGCACTGACGAAGAAGGCGTCGTTCTTCTTCAATATCGAGCAGCGGAACATCGAAAATCTGGGCATCATCAATGCCACCGTGCTGGACCCGGACTTCAACATCGTTCCTTACAGCGCGGCCATTTCGAATCCACAGTCGCGGACAAACCTCAGCCCCCGGATCGACTATCAGTTGACGCCCTCGAACACGCTCACCGGCCGCTACCAGTATTGGCGAGATTCCGAAACCAACACGGGCATCGGGCAATTCAACCTGGAAGCGACGGGCAGCAATGAACTGAACACCGAGCACACCTTCCAGCTCACCGACACGCAGATCATCAACACGACCGCCATCAACGAGGCGCGCTTTCAGTACGTTCATGAAAATACGTCGACCACGCCGCTCAACACCGCTACGGCGGTCGCGGTCGGCGGGGCCTTCAACGGGAACGGCAGCGGCGGCGGCAACTTCTCGGATACGCAGAACCGCTACGAATTTCAAGACACGCTGTATAAAAACTGGGGCAAGCACGCTTTCAAGTTTGGCGGGCGAATCCGGGCGACGACCGATGTGAATTCGACGACAGCGGACTTCAACGGCACATTCACATTCGGGGCGCGGTTGATGCCGGGCTGCACGGTGACGCCGGAGGATGATTGCCAGATCACGCCGATCGAGGCGTATCAAATCACCGAACAGGGATTGGCGAACGGGCTCACGATTCCACAGATTCAGGCGCTGGGCGGCGGCGCCACCAACTATTCGCAAAGTGCGGGAATCGCCGCGTCCACTGTGACGCTCATCGATGCGGGAATCTTCTTTCAGGACGACTGGAAGCTCAGGCCGAACCTGACGATCAGCTACGGCTTGCGCTTTGAGACGCAGAACAACTTCAGCGACAAAGCCGATTTCGCGCCGCGCATCGGAATTGCGTGGGGCATCGGTGGAGGAGCGAACAAGTCGCCCAAGACAGTGTTGCGGGCGGGCTTTGGAATGTTCTATGACCGGTTCACGTATGGCTTGCTGCTGGAGCAGGAGCGCTTCAGCCTGCTGGGGGCGGAGCAGCGGCAATACCTGATTCAGAACCCCAGCTTCTATCTCAGCGGAAATGTCGACCCGGCGTGCACGCCGCCGCTGCCCACGCCGCCGCCGACGCAATGCAGCGGCGTGCCGGTGACCAACAGCGCCACGGTGTACGCGACAAACTCGGATCTCCACGCTCCGTATACGATCCAGACGGGAGTCACGGTCGAACACCAGCTCAGCAAGACGGCCAATATCGCGGTGACGTATCTCAACACGCGTGGAGTGCACCAGTTCTACACGAACAACGTCAATCCTCAGGCGAATCCCAACGATCCTTCCTACACGCCGCCGTTCCCGGATTTAGGGACGATTTTCCAGTACCAGTCAGAGGGCACGTTCAAGCAGAACCAGTTGATCGTCAATGGAAGTGTGCGCATGGGGGCGCGGCTTTCGCTGTTCGGTTACTACACGCTGAACTACGCAAACAGCAACGTGCTGGGCAGTTCGGGATTTGGGGGCGGCGGAACTACTTTGGGTTTCCCATCGAACCCATTCGATCTGCAGCAGGACTGGGGCCGGGCGAATTTTGACGTCCGGCACCGCGTTTTCATGGGAGGCACGGTGGGGCTGCCCCGGGGCTTCCGGGCGAGTCCATTCATGATTGTGAGTTCTGGCTTGCCGTTTAACATCACGACGGGCGCCGATCCGTATCAGGACTCTGTGTTCAACATGCGCCCAGCGTTTGGCGATTGCGCCGCAGATACACAGACGAAATACGGCTGTTTCAATCCCGCTCCCCAGCCCGGCTTCACGCCTATACCCATCAACTACGGCGAAGGCCCTGGGCGGTTCACGTTCAACCTGCGGGTAAGCAAGACATTCGGCTTTGGCCCTGTTGTGGAAGGCAGTTCGGGGCAGCAGGGCGGCGGCGGGATGGGTGGAGGAACATTTGGCCGTGGGCCCGGAGGACCCGGCAGGGGCGGGATGGGGGGCCGCGGCATGGACGCCGGCGCCACAAACCACCGCTTCGGGCTTACCTTCGCGGTTGTGGGCCGCAACATCTTCAACAACGTAAACGTTCAGCCGCCGATTGGTAACTTGAGTTCGCCGCAGTTCGGTGAATCCAACGGACTGGCGGGGCGGCCCTTTGGCGACAGCACTTCGAACCGGCGCATCGATCTCCAACTGACGTTCACGTTCTGAGCATCGTGCAGAAAAAGAAGGCCCCCGCAAGACTACGCGGAGGCCCGGATGCTGGTTGGGTCAGGATCAGTCGTCGCCGCGTCCGAACAAGTCGGACATCACCGAAAGATTACGATCGCACGCGTGGTTCAGGCAGGGAAGTCCCAAGCCTGCTTCGAGCGAGCGCAGCAGAGAGAAGCTGTTGTAGTAGGTGTTGCTCTGAACGCCGGCCGTGTTGTGATGGTTCAGCTCGACCGTCAGAACGACTTTGTTCTGGTTCTGCGGAGGAAAGAGCCCGTTCGGGGTGGTGCTGATGCCGCTGTAGTCGTTCTCGTCCCACACAATCACGATAGCATTGCGGCCTTCGCGCCATGCCGGAGACGCTTCGATGGCTTCCACGATGCGCTCGATGGTTACGTCGCCCTGCTGGATCAATCCGGGGTTGAGGCCGACCTGGGTGCCGTAGGTGAGACCGCTGGTGTCTGCGCCGAAATCGAAACCGCAGAAGGCGTCGCCATTGCCGCGCCCGTGCTGGTCATTGCACTGATTCGGTGCGATGAGGGCGAAGTCCGGCACATCACCGCTCGCGAGGTCTGCGTACAGCCCGCGGGGGCCGTCAAAACCGACCACGTTGCTGAGAGTGTTGTTGCGCGGGTAGCCTTCCTGGACGCTTTTGAAGTACGCGAAGGGATTGTGCTTCACAGCGTACGCTTGCACGACGCTGGACGAGGTTAACGGAGCCAACGCGCTGAAATCGGTCAGGTTGGTTGCCGTGCCGTTGCTGTAATTCACGCCGAACACGTCGCCGAGGGGAAGGCTTTCCTGGTAGCTCTTCCAGGTCTTTCCGACGTGAGCAAGCTGATCGCCGATGGTCTTACCCACCACACTGGCAGCGGGGACGGACTTGATGCCGTCGATATCGGCGAGAAACGGGAAGGTCGGCAGAGCGACTTCATTCCAGTTGTCGACTGCAGGAGTCTCCGCATCCTTGCCGCTGCCGGCGATCGGGCAGATTTTACCTGTATCTACCGGAATGGTGGTCTGGCCCGCGCCGTTGTCGGCGTTCACGATGCCGGTAGCGAGGTTTGGAGTGCACGCGTCGTTGCCCCAGTCTGGAGCGTTGTCGCTACGCACGCCGAAGTTCGACCCGCCAACGATCTCCAGGTAGTTTGTCAGGCTGGGGTGGCCGATCGCGAAATAGTTGGTCGCCAGGTTCACCTTTTTGTTGGTAATCAGCCCGTTCAGATATGGCTCGTTGGGATTGTTGATAACTTGTTGATAGCCATGATTCTCCATCACGATGACGAACACGTGGTCGAGGCGGCCAATACCCTTGGGGACGGGGCCCTCCTGCGCGGACACGGAAACCGCCATTGCGGCGGCGAGTAAGGCGAATCCTGCTGCTTTTTTGAGCATCTAGTTCATCCTTTGAGGTTTACGTAAAAAACGGCCGGCCCGCTGCCAACGGCTCAGCGATAACCCAGCCGCGATACTCTCGGCGAGTGATATTTCTGTACTGTTACGAACGGTAAAAAAGTTGAAGAAGTGGTGTCGTTTGCAAAGTTTCCGTGCACAGGCCTAGCTACCGGAAGGAGCCTGCCGTGCGATAAGATTCAGGGAACTTGACCGGGTTCCAGACGCTTGAGTGCTTTTCCACAGGAGGCTTGCGTGCCTGACCGTGATTCGGATGCTCAACTGGGGATGCACAAGCGGATACCGCGCCGGGATTTCCTGAACGGAATGAGCGTAGCGATTGGCGCGTCGCTGATGCAGCCAGGAAGTTTCTGGTCGGGCGTGCTGGCGGCGGAAACGGACACATACCAACCCGAAAAGCAGGCCGGCTACTATCCACCGGCAAAGACGGGCATGCGCGGCAGTCACGACGGCTCCTGGGAGGTGGCGCACGGCTTACGGGACGGTCAACGCTGGAGCAATCCGACGGCGGACAGCGAGCGTTACGATCTGATTGTTGTCGGTGCTGGAATCAGCGGCCTGGCAGCGGCGTATTTCTACCGGCAACAGGCAGGGCCCAGAGCACGGATTCTCGTTCTGGATAATCACGACGACTTCGGTGGGCACGCGAAGCGCAACGAATTTCGCAGCGGCAATCGCCTGATTATCGGGTATGGCGGCACGCAAACGATCACCTGCCCCAACCTATACAGCCCGCAGTCCAAACAGCTGTTGAAGGAACTCGGCGTCGAAGTCCAGAAATTCGAGAAATATTACGACCAGGATTTCTACAGTTCGCGCGGCATGAGCCAGGGAATGTTCTTCGACAAGGAAACGTTCGGGGAAGACCGGTTGGTTGCCGGAGCGTTCGAGAAGCCCTGGCCGGAGTTCCTTGCAAAAACGCCGCTGACCCCGGAAGTGCAAAAGGATCTGATTCGTCTGTACACAAATCAGGCGGATTATCTCGCGGGAATGAGTGAACAGGAGAAGAAAGAATATCTATCGCGCACGAGCTACCAGGACTATCTGCTGAAGAACGTCAAACTCAGGCCGGACGCACTGCCGATCCTATTCACGTCAATGTACGGCCTTTACGGAGTGGGCATTGACGCAATTCCTGCGGGCGATATGGCGGGACTCGGCTATCTGCCCGGATTCAAGGGCCTGGGGATCACCGACAAAGACGGCCCCGGAATGGGCTGGGAAGTCACGCGGCAGGATCGCGAGCCATACATTTACCATTTCCCGGACGGGATTGGATCGGTGCCGCGCCTGCTGGTACGTACTCTGGTGCCGGGCGTTGGTCCGGGTCATACGATGGAAGACGTGGTGCTGTCCAAATTTGATTACGCCAGGCTGGATGATGCTGCATCGACGACGCAAATCCGGTTGAATTCCACCGTGGTGCACGCTGCGAATGAAGATAGCGGCGTCGCCGTGACTTATGTTCGCGGAGGCCAGGCGCACCGTGCTCAAGGCGCCCATTGCATCCTGGCTTGCTGGAACATGATTATTCCGTACATGTGCCCGGAAATGTCCGATGCGCAGAAGGAAGCCCTTGCGTACAACGTGAAAGTCCCGCTGGCCTACACCAACGTGCAAATCCGCAATTGGCAGTCGTTCGACAAGCTGAAGGTATCTGCGATCCATTGTCCAGGCGCGTTCTTCTCCGCGGTGGACATGGACTTTCCGGTGAGCATGGGCGAATACAAGTTCACGCGCAAGCCAGACGAGCCCTGCGTGCTTCACCTGCAATACGTGCCCGTTGGGCCGGGGAAGACGGCCCGCGAGAAGCAACGCACGGGCCGCATGAAGCTGCTCGCGACGGATTTCCCGACCTTCGAGCGGAACATTCGCGATCAACTGGCGCGCATTCTGGGGCCCGGGGGGTTCGACGCGGCCAGCGACATCCAGGCGATTACCGTGAACCGGTGGCCGCACGGTTACGCCTACGAATACAACTCGCTCTTCGATCCGATCTGGCCCGCCGGCCAAGCGCCACATGAAATCGGCCGGAAGCCCTTCGGCAAGATCCACATTGCCAACTCGGATGCCGGCGCGTTCGCATATACGAATGAAGCAATCGACCAGGGGCATCGAGCGGTCCAGGAAATCGCAGGAGCGAAGGCGTGACATGAAGCGCAGGAAGAAACTCGACAAGGCCACGGAGGCGCGTCGCCGCGCTCGGCAGTCTGCGCCGAAAGCTTCCGGTACGCGCGTCATAGCTGACAAACGGAAAAAAGCTCCCAAGCACAAGCGAAACCTGGTTCGCGAAGCGGAAGATTCCTAGATTCTCTTGAAGGTCCCGACCGGACCTAATTCTTGGAGCCTCAGCCCGGCTTGTAAGCCGGCACGATTTCATCCGGCCGGAAGAGCGGGGCTGCGGAGAGGTGTGCTGTAGCCGTGACTTGCGTGGCGATCTTCTCGAGTCCTGCCTTGTCGAAGCCCATGCATTCGACTTTGATGGCGCCATCCGGCGCGATCAGGAACACCGTGGGCACATTCGTGATTCCATAGGAATTCGACACGGAATAGGCAGAGTCATCGAGTAGTACCGGAAAGTCTGCGCCAAACTCCTGGCAAAAATCCCTGGTGTCACGCGCATCGTCCTGGGAAATGGCGATGAGGCTGGCGTGGTTCACGCCGATACGTTTGTGGAGTCGCTGCAGGAAAGGGAAAGTGAACTGGCAGACCGGGCAGGAGATCTTGAAGAAGGTGACGACCACCGGCCCACGCTGCAACAACTCGCTCAGCTTGATCCGCTGGCCTTCGTATGTCTTCAGCTCAAATCCCGGCGCAGCCGTTCCAGCTTCGAGATGGCTCAATTTCGCCTCCAGACCAATCATGCGCGAAAGCTTCTTACGCAGTGACATACAAACAGTGTACCGCGAAGGGTGTCGCGCTGACTTCAGTGGAAGCGATGGGCGCTAGTGAAAAAAGCCCCTCCTCCCCAACGCCGGACGAGAGGAGGGGCCATTCGTTACTTAGCGGAAGTGGCTTCGGCCTGACGGTTCGCGCTGATTTGTTCAAACTCCAGCACAGTCTTTTTGCCGCCCACGTAGATGGTGGTCAGCGACTTCGTGCCGTTGTCGGCGGTCGAGGTGCCATAGCCGTTGGCACGGTTCTTCGTGGTGCCCTCGCTGACGCGAGCGTTCAATGTGGCAACCTGCTCCTTGCCCTGCACCAGCTTCACCTGCACGTTCTGTCCGTTGCCCGTCCACTCCACGTTGTACTTGCCGGGCTCGAGGGTCTTGCCCTCCACGGTCACTTTCTCGCTGATGCTAACGGTCGATTTATTGTTTTCACCGGCGACGGCGGCCGCCGAAAACAAAAGAGCCGCTCCGAATAGAGTTGTGGTGATTTTTGCGAGTTTCAATGAACTGCTCCTTTTTTAGTGTTCTTTAAGTTGTTCGCGGCCAATTCCGGTAGGCAAGTGCCACCGATCCGCGAGTGTATTTCTGGATCTCACTTACTTAGACGATTTAGTAGGGCAGGTTGTTGCAGAAAATGGCGAGGAACTTATGAGTGATATGAAGCGAAATTTTTCATATTACAAAGCGGTGAAATTCGCATCCTTTGGTCCACTTTCAGTGGATGGTCTTTGTTTTACGCTGCATGTAATCCATCAGCAGATACTGGCCGAGAGTGTAGGGAGTCGTGAAATAGGCTTTCCCGCGGCACATCTGTGTGATTTTCTGCACGAATTGCACCAAGCTGTAATCGGTAGCGAGCATGAAGGTGTTGATCATGATGCCGGCGCGCTTGCACTTGTTCACTTCTTCGAGCGTCTCGCCGACGACAAAAGGATCCAGCCCGAACGCATTCTTGTAGATTCGTCCATCTTCCAGCGTCAGCGCCGACGGCTTTCCGTCGGTGATCATGATGATCTGGCGCATATCCTTGCGCTGGCGTAACAGAATCCGCTGCGCCAGGCGCAGCCCTTCGCGGGTGTTGGTGTAATAGGGCCCGACCTGCACGCGCGCCAGTTCCGAGAGGGGAATCTCCTCGGCGGAATCGTGAAAGAGAACGAGACTCAGGGTGTCGCCGGGATACTGCGTGCGAATCAGATGCGAAAGCGCCATGGCCACGCGCTTTGCGGGTGTGAACCGGTCCTCGCCGTAGAGAATCATGCTGTGGCTGCAATCGAGGAGAACGGCGGTGGCGCAGGAACTTTGATATTCGCATTGATGGACGGTCAGATCACGATACTGAAGATCGATCGGAACTTTCGCGCCTTCGCGCCGGATCGCGTTTGCCAGCGTCTCGCTGATGTCCAGATTAAGAACGTCGCCGAATTCATAAGGACGCGAAATGCCGCCGGACTCGACTCCGGTCGCCAGATCTCGCGTGTCATGACGCCCGAAACTGCTCCGGCCCAGGGAGCCGAGAAGGTCCTGCAACGTCTTGAATCCAAGAAAGTCGATGGCTTTGTCGGTGATCTCGAAGCGCGCTTCGGTGTTGCGCTGGTGAGCCTGGCCAAGCTGTCCTCCGGGCGTCACGTCGGGAGGAGGCGTGACTTGGGGAGGCCGCTGAGGATTGATGAATCCCTCCTGAGAAAGCCGTTCGATCAACTTCTCGATCATCTCGCGAACTTTCTGGTGGTTGAGGGCCCCGGGATCCTGGAGCATCTGGTGTAATTCTTCGTCCAACAGATCCTCGGGGATCAAGTCGCCTTCCTGGATGGCACGCAGGATGGCATCGCGCAACGCTTCCATCGAGCGCGAAGCGTCGAACTCCGACAAGCCGTAGAATTGCGACTCGAATCCGCTCTGCAGAAGGAAGTCGCCGAGCCGTTTCATCAGTTCGTCAAGATCGATGGCATCGGCCGGCTCGCCCGTGTATTTTCCGTATCGAATGACCTTCATTGGACCCTCAACAGCGATACTCGTCAGTTGTAGTTGCGTCGCGGGCGATTCGGATTGTCGCGCTCGCGCGGTTCGGGTTGGCGCTGCGGCTTCTCGGCGTAGAAGCCCCGCTCTTCGCTGCGGCCAATGCGCCGATGCGCCCAGAGCCCTTCGAGAATCATCTCCGCGGCGGAAGCGACGGCCGCCTCGTCCTTGCGGTCGGTCACGCCAAGCTTGTCGACGTGCTCAAGCAATCCCTGAATCTGGCTCAGCTTCTGGAAACGCTGTTTCGTCGAGGTGACGTCGGGGACTTTCAATTCGCCGCCCACTTCGAACCATTGAACTGTTTGCTGAAGATTGGCGTCGCCCAGGTGCCGGCTGTATACGCGCCCGATGGCGGCGCGAATCAGTTCGCGTGCGATCGTCTCCGCGCCCTTCAACTCGCCTTCGTATTCAAGCTCCAGCTTGCCGGTGATGGCGGGAAGAGCGGCGTAAACGTCGGCCACGCGGGCCACCGTTTGGGATTCTCCAGTTCGCGCAGCTCGCTGCTCGGCGCCGCTGACCACGCTTTCGAGAGTGGTGATGGGGAGCCGCTGGCTGACGCCGGAACGGCGGTCGACGCGCTTGTCCTCGCGCGCCTGAAACGCGACTTCCTCGATCACCTCGCGCAGGTACTCTGGAACTTTGACCCGGATACCCGAGTCGCGGTCAGCCCAGGCTTCCTGGGTCGTGATGGTCATGCCTTCCGCCACGGTGGACGGATAGTGGGTTCGAATCTCTGCGCCAATGCGGTCTTTCAAGGGAGTAATGATCTTGCCGCGGGCGGTGTAATCTTCGGGGTTGGCGGTGAAGACCAGCAGCACATCCAGGGGCAGCCGCAGCGGATAGCCTTTAATCTGAATGTCGCCTTCCTGCA
>Ga0335082_10000687_pt1 | contig 35156 bp, 28 predicted proteins | sample Lox_Sample_41_FD_206718 | JGI IMG/M metagenome (GOLD analysis project Ga0335082, IMG submission 206718) | Soil microbial communities from Loxahatchee National Wildlife Refuge, Florida, United States - Lox_Sample_4.1 | ecosystem: Environmental > Terrestrial > Soil > Wetlands | place: USA... | reverse complement strand
GTGTCAACCCCGCTGTCGAAGGAGATTCGCTCAGGCGGCCGAGACGCGGCGTCGCCCGAACAGGCCCAGCAACCCAAGTCCGCTCAGCAGCAGTGGCAACCCGGCGGGCAGGGGCACGGCAGGCGTCTGGACGAGTTCCCAGTAACCGCCGTCCGCGATGGCAGTCGGGCCCGCTGCGTAGGTGTTGCCACCGTTGCCTATGCCGTTCTGAACGTTCGTGCCTGGATTACCGGTATTGTTTGCGAGCATGAAACCGACGCCTGACAACGTCCCGGACACGGCGAACTGCGTGACCAGATAGTATCCCGCCGTCGGAGCAGATGGCGCCTGGCCGCCCGTCGCCGGTGTATCCATGGCACTGGTATTCCAAACCTGGGAGGTCGGCGGAGCGCCGCTGTTAGGCACGCCAATGGTTGTGGTTGACAGGTTCGACAGGCCGACGCTCGAACCATTACCGAAGGTATAGGAGAGGGCGGTGATAGTCGCCGTAGTGGGGCTGACACTCGTGTAGTAGTTGGGACCCAGGCCATTCCCGCTGATCGTCGTGAGCGACCATCCGGATATGTTCAGCGTGATGCTCCCGGTCGCGATGCTAGGGCCGGATGCCGGGTTCTCGCTGGTCGGCACCCAATCAAAAGTCACGATCGTTGCGAGGGCGTTCGCAGGGAGACCTACAGCTGGCAAGCCCGCCAGCCCAACCATCGCGGCAATTGCGCCGCTGCGCGTGGCATTCGACTTCACTCGGGTAATCCTTCTTCAAGTCCACCCAAGGCCCAAGCCCTCTGATGTCACCGTAGGCGGGGTCTATTATCGTTGGATGACGTTCGGGTTAAGCTCGGGTGGGCACGCCGGTCGGCGGTACCGAGTACAGAACGACTACAGTTGTCATCGGAACGCGCTAGAGGCGGCCGCTCGCAGCCGAGATCGGGTCCGGGTGGCGCGAGCATCCGCGCGCTTGTCCCCGAGCCGTTCAGAAGCTGTACGCGATCTGTGCCGTTAACACGCGCGGCCGCACGGGTACCTGCAACTCAATGAACTGGGCAGAAGAAATATTGGTGGGCCCATACGCGTTTGTCAGATTGCTGCCTTGGAGCTGCACGGTCCACTGGCCTTTCGCCACGCCGAGCGCTGCATCGTAAGTGGTAAGGCCGGGTATCGAGTACTTGAGCAGTGCCGAGGTCGGTGGGGTCTGCGAGGGGTCGTTTCCGTCCGGATAGTTTGCCGGTGCGTTCAGCATCGAAGCCACGTGACTGGCACCAATCCAGGCGAACGGCCTGTAGTCGCTGGCAGGCCAGTCGTAACGCACACGTACGTTGAACATGAGAGGCGGCGAATAGGGCGGCCGACTCCCGAGGGCGCCCCACGGACTCGCGTACGGGAGGCCTCCGACGATCGTTACGCATTTCCCGGCGGGAGTGGGGTTGGACTGGGTAGGCGCGTTCACTTGGCCCACGGAAACGATGCAGGGCGTAGCCGCCGTACTTGAGCTGTTCCAGGAACTCGATCCCTGCACGGTGAGGCCCTCGCTCACTCGCGCTACCAGCTGTAGCTCTACGCCCTTGATGAGGTAGCTCGGCCCGTTCGACATCCACACTACATTGCCGAGATGGTCCGGATCGAACAGCGGCGACTGGACGTCGATCCACTTCATCCGGTAGGCGGACACGTTCACGAGGAGGCGATGATCAAGCAGTTCGCTCTTGAGTCCGACCTCGTGATTGACCAGGTTGTCCGACCCATAGCCGATCGGGCGTAGCGACTGGAAGCAAGCGTTGTACAGGCTGCCGCCGGGCTGACACCGGGGGTCCTTCGAGGCCGGACCGCAGTACGGGGCAATCGGGCTGCCAACAGGCGGCTGCCCAGCAAGCGAGAGAGTCCTGTTGTAGCCGCCCGCCCGGAAGCCCTCTGAGTAAGTGTAGTAGGTCATGACATCCGGGGTGACATGCCAGGTCAGGGTGCCGCGGCTTCGGAAGCCGCCCTCACTCTTATCCAGGGTCATCGGGTAGCCGCACATCCCCAGCGTGGCTGCTGCCGTGCAGGCCCCGTTCGGATGATTGAGGATCAACGGGCTGCTGGTTTCGCTATACCAGGACGACCCATGCTCGAACTCGTCGTAGTGATACCTGCGCGTACCGAGGGTTAAGGTGAAATTGGGGACAATATCGACATCGACGGAAGCAAAGAACGCGTACTGCTTGTACCCGCGTTGGACGTCCTCGCCGAATGCGTTCTGCATGCTCTCGCGGATTCCGGGATCGCTGGCCTGCGTGCCGGGAACCGGGCCGACGGCGGACAAACAGGGTGCACCGCCGGCCAGCGCCGTCGTCAGGTTGGCGGGATCGCACTGCGGGATGTTCATGTAGTTGAAGTTCATGTTGTCGTTGATCACGAACTTTTCCCAGTAGGCGCCGACCAGCCCGCGCACACGTCGCGCCTCGTTGGTGCTGATACGCAACTCCTCAATGTGGTGCGAATGATCGATGGCATCGCGCCAATAGCCCACCGGGGCATAGCAGCGCAATGGTTGGCCGGCTAAGGACGGGAACGTGTGGTCGTTGAAGTAGCCGGCGCCCGGCCCGATGCAGCCGTAGTGAGAACCTGACGTGCTGCGCAGGTAGTTGGAATAGTCCTGCTGTCCGAGGATGTGACGCTCCATGTAGCTACCGGCATACACGATGCGCAGATCACCGAGCAGACCGTTCAGCGTCCAGGCCGTGCTCTCGTAGCGGTCCTTCGTGTAGGCGGGCTCGAAGGCGGCGATCTGGTAGCGGCCGAGAGCAGCACCATTCGAGTCATGAGGGTAGGCGTAGAAGTAGCCGTCCGCGTCCATGCTCTGGTAGTTCTGCTGCAGAAGGAGATTCCAGCCATCGCTGATTTTCCACAACGCGGACAACCGCAGACCCTGGTAGCTGAGTGAGTTGGTCGCTCGTGCCACCAGCGCGGCGTTGTTGGCAATCGGGTTTACTCCGGCCAAAACCTGTGGTGAGTCGGCCGGATAACCGATAGTGGAGGACACGTTGTCGATGTAGCCGCCGCGGCGGTCTGCGAAGATCACGGCGCGCAGCGCCAGCTTCTCAGGGAGCACCGGCAAGTTGAAGACTCCATAGAGAGCGCTGTTAGGATCACCGTGGGCAGTGATGCCATAGCCCGCGCTGAATTCACCCGACACGCCGCCAAACTTGGGCTTGTTGGTGACGTAGCGGATGACTCCGGCTTCCGCGCCTCCGCCAAAGAGCGTCCCTTGCGGGCCCTCGAGCACCTCGACGCGCTCCAGGTCGACCATGTAGACATCGTTGTTCCGCGACGGAAACTGCATGGACTGATTGTCCAGATACAGTGCTACGCTGGGGAACGGAGCAATCGTGGCTTGCGACTGGTTCCCGGCGCCGACGTAGCCCAATCCACGGATGAAGATGTTGCCCGTCCCCGGGCCGTTGCTGCTGAACGTCACGTTTGGCGTGTACTGCAGCAGATCGTTGAAGGTCTTGACGTTCAGTTGCTTGAGCTGCCCGCCGGTGAGCGCCTGTACCGTGATGGGGACGTCCTGGAGCAGCTCTTCGCGACGATTTGCGGTGATCACGATTTCCGAGGAGATCGGAGGCGCGGGCACGTTCGGTCGGCTCGCAACTGCCGATGACGGCGCAGCGAGAATGTGCACGGTGTCGGACGCCAGATACTCATAGCGCAGCCCCGTACCCTCCAGCAATCGCGAGAGTGCTTCGCTGACCGGAAGTCCCGCCGGCACCGCACGCGACTTCTGGTTCACAGCAATTCCTGAGACGTAGACGAATTGCAGGTCAGTCTGCTTCGCGAAGGCCGCAAGGGCCGTCGCAAGCGGCTGCGCGGGGATGTCGGCGGACAAGGTCGCCGACCCGACGGTATCTCCCGCCGAGGCGGGGGCAGCGACGAGTGCAACAGGCACCCCTACCGAAAGTGCCCGCAGAGCCCCTGATACCGCGCTTGCGATCTCCGTCGAGGGATAGCGCAAGACTACACCGCGCCTACTTCCCGGACGTCTCGCTAAACTGTGAGATCGGAGGCTCTGATTGTCGGCGCCGCGTCATTTTCGCGAAACCACGACCCGCTCGTCGGTTACATCGACCTGCACGCCGTCGAGACTGCGCAGAAAGGCGATAAATGCTGCAGAGTTATCGATTGAAAAGACCCCGCTGATCTGGAGAGTCCGCAGCTCGGGACTGCTGATCTCGATCGGTTTCGAAACGTATCGATTGAATTCGCCTGCCACGCGGTCGAGCGGTTCGCGGTCAAACACGATCTGCCGGTGCAACCAGGCGGTGGTGCGTCTCGCATCGACGCTGCTGGGTGTAGCCGGCCACTCGTTCTCGGTCACACGCAACTGTTGGTCGGTGCCGAGGTAAACCATGTCGGTTGCCCGCGCCGCATTGGGGGACGCGCTTCCCGCCGAAGCCGCGGGCGAATGGCCGACCGCCACGCGCCCTTCGACCACGGTAACCACGGTCGATTTGTCCTCGAGGCGCACGTCGAATCTAGTACCTAGGTCGACGATCATGGCCGGTCCCGCCTGCACCCGGAACGGACGGTCAACGGCGTGGACCACCTCAAACTCCGCCTCACCTGAGGTCAGTGAGACCAGGCGCTCTGTCTTGCTGTACCGAATTGTCACCGCCGTGTCCGAACTGAGGCGCAGTACCGAACCGTCTTCCAGCTTGTGATTCTGCAGCTCACCGTGTCGTGTTTCAAAGTGCAGCATGTTTACCACCGCCGGTGACGAGACGGGCGCGGCGGGCCTGAGCAGCCACACAACCCCGAGCGTGACGATGCCGAGGGCCGCGGCCAGCGACAGGCCAACGGTTTGCCAGCGCCGCAGTGGGTTATCTCCGAGGGCCGCCGAGAACCGCGACCGTAGAGGTACAACCGACGATTCATCCTCGGCTCGGGAGCGGGCCAGAAGCGACTCGGCAGAGAACTCGGCGGCGGAACAGGCGCTGCGCAGGTCACGTGCGATTGCGGATACCCCCAGAAATTCCTCGACATGGCGCGGGGATTGCCTGAGCCACGCGGCGAGAGCCTTCGCGTGCTGTTCATCCAGCGGGGCGTCGTCGTTAGCCACAAACCAGCTCGCCGCCTGTTCGGTGACGGAGGTTGTGAGCTCCTGATCGTTTGGATTCATGGCATTAACCCAAGCTCACCATGCGGCGGCGACAATGGACCAGAGCCTGTTCGACGTACTTCTGCGCCATCTGCTGCGACACCCCAAGGCGAACGGCGATTTCCCGGTAGGTCAGCCCCTCGGTGAAACGCAGCGCCACAGCGGCCTGGCACTTGGGGCGCAGTTGCTTGAGGACTGCCTGCAGCCGGCGTACGCGCTGCGCTGCATCAAGGTCCCCGTCGAATGACGGCAAGTCCTCCAGCAGCTCATGCGTTGCCACCTCTTCTATGTCAACGCTGCTAGCCCTTCGGCGCTCGACCAGCGCGTGCTCCTTCACGAGATTGCTGGCCACCGTATAGAGGTAGTGGACGGGGTTGCGGATGGCCTGCTGGTCGCTGACGCGCAACATCCGCAGATACGCCTCTTGGGCCAGATCCGGTGCATCGGCCTTGCTGCGGATGCGACGTCGGAAAAATGCCTGCAGCGGGCCGCGCTGCTCGGCAAACAGCCGCTCAACCAGCGATGGCTTCGGGTCGACCACTGCCACGGGCGCGAGTCCTCCTTCCGTATATGAGTCCCCGGGGGGCAAATTCACAACCAAAACTTTTTTGCCGCCGGGGACACCCCTGGCAGCGCCCGATCGTGGCCTCAATTTTGAATGTCGTGGTTGCCAAATCGCGGGGCGGGGGCTCGTTCTCAATGTATCCGGTCGGCGGATGACGCGACCGAACCAAACAGGAATCACCAGGAGACATTGTATGAACGCCAAGACAACTTTCCGCGTCATTTCCTCCCTGCTGGGCGCCGCGGCCGGATGCGCACTGTTTGTCGGCAGCGTCGAGGCTGGCGACCGCACGGTTACGGAGGCCTACCAGGTCAAGACCCAGGACCTCGATCTGACGCGGCCCGCGGACGCGAAGATTCTGTATGTTCGCCTGCAGAACGCCGCGTGGTTTGTCTGCGAGCAGGGCATGCGAGCCGACCTGCGCCCGGTCGACAATTTCAAGGGTTGCTACGAGAAGGCGCTGGGTGAAGGTGTGCGGGCCACCAACAACCCGATGGTCACACAGGCCTATCTCGCTACGCATACCTCGCAGGACGCGGCGGCGCGTGGGATCGAGCTGCCGCGGCAGGTTGCGGCCAAGTAGCGGAGCGGTCGCGGGCTCGGGAAGGAGTCATGGTCCTGTCCATCACCTTCGCGGTGCCTAGGGCACCACCGAGCCTGCGGCATGTTCCCGCCGGAGGCCGTCACGCCTCGTAGACCCAGCGTCCTCCGAGCATGGTGCGCTCCGGCTTGATGTCCAGAAACCCCGTGGGATCGACCGTCAGTAAGTCGTGGTCCCAGACGACCAGGTCGGCGAGTTGTCCTGGTGTCAGAGATCCCTTGATTTCTTCCTCACGTGAGGCGTAGGCACCGTGCACGGTGGAGCAACGGATGGCTTCTGCAACCGTGATCCGCTGGTTTGCACCCCAGGTGTGCCCCGCGGCGTCCGTACGCGTGACCTCGGAGCGCAACCACAGCATCGGCTCCGCCGGGCTCGCGGTGTAGTCCGACCCCGGAGCCGCCCTGATGCCGGCGTCGAGAAAGTCACGCATTGCGAACATGTGCTTCAGGCGCTCGTCACCGTAGAAGTGCATCTTCTCGCCGTGAAAGAAGACGTACCCAGCAAAGGGCAGCGGGATGACACCCGCCGACTTTATGCGGCGCACCAGCTCCGGGGTCACGAGCGTGCAGTGTTCGATGCGCAGGCGTGGGTCGCGTCGCGGGGTTTCACGCTGCAACTGCTCGTAGACGCTCAGGACGGTATCGATGGCGACGTCACCGTTGGCATGAGTCCCGATCTGCCAGCCCGCGAGGTAGGCCTTGCGGGCCTGTTCGTACAGGGACTCGCGGGAGGCGCGGCTGATACCGCGGTAGTCACCGAGACCGGCATAGGGTTGGGACAGCAGTGCGGTTCGCTCGGAAATTGACCCGTCGGCGAAGAGCTTGATGGCACCGACGCGTACCCACTCATCGCCGAAGCCCGTGTGTACGCCGGCGGCGGTCATGTGGTCGAGCTCGCTGAAATCGATGTGCACGTAGAAGCGCCCCGTCAGCTCGCCGGCATCGCGGGCATCTTGATAGCCTTGCAGCATCGCAGGACTGCCATCCGCCTCGCAGGCGGACGTTATGCCGCGTCGCGCGAACTCCTTTGAGATCAGTGCCGCACCCTTGCGGTAGTCCTCCCGGGACGGAGCTCTGACGGCGAGCGCAGTGAAGGTGTCGACGGCCTTCTCCGCCACGCGTCCGTTGAGCCGGCCAGACTCATCACGAAAATACTTACCGTGGGTCGGATCGGGACTGTCTTCCCGGACTTTCGCGAGCGCTAGTGCTCGTGAATTGACAAACGCGGTGTGACCGCCGCGGTGCTGAACGATCACTGGGTTTTCCGGTGCGGCGGCATCGAGGTCGCCCCGGTTCAGGGGACGCGACGTCTTGGTGTCGTCGTACAGGAAACCGACCACCCATTCGCCCGGAGGCGTATTGACCGCTTTGGTATGAATAGCCGCCCGAATGACCTCGATCGACGTCATCTCGAGTGGCACTTGGGTCAATAGTTGTACCCCGGCATCGCAAGGATGTGAATGCGCGTCGTTGAACCCCGGCGTCACGCGCTGGCGACTCAGATCGATCCGGCGCGTATCGGCGCTGGCGAGCGCAATCATCTCGGCCGTGGTGCCGATGGCGAACACACGCGTGCCGGCGAGTGCCAGCGCCTCAACTTCGCTTTCGCGCGTCCCCATTGTGAGGATCTTGCCGTTATACAGTACCGTATCGGGGCGCGTGGTCCAGCCGCCGAAGGCGGCGGCGGTCGACCCCAGTGCGCCAGCGATAAAGGTGCGCCGGCTCAGATGCTTCCGCACGTGTTCTTCTTCTTCGGTAAGACCAGAGTGCCTCGGCTACAAGCGCACATTACCACGGCGAGTGCGCACGGTCGCCCGGTCAGTAAGGCGGTGTTGCGGCGCGTGAGGTTTGCTCGGGCGGGCGAATTCGCCAAAAACAGCCGACCGCCCTCCGCTGTCCTGATAGCAGATCTAGAATGCACTCTTGGGTGGGTCACCGAGCGCCCCTCGGTTTACAAGGTGCCCACTTCGACCGTGAGATCACCATGAATCCGACGCTCTACGCCCATCCTTTCGCCTCCTACTGCTGGAAGGTTCTCGTGGCGCTTTACGAGAACCATACGGAATTCACCTATCGAGCACTGGGCCCCGAGGACCCGCAGGCGGCAATCGAGCTCGAGGCAATCTGGCCGCTGAAGAAATTCCCGGTCCTGGTGGACGCCGGGCATTCCGTGATCGAGTCAAGCATCATCATTGAGTATCTGGGACGACGTTACCCCGGGACAGTGCAACTGATTCCCGCGGACCCCGAAGCGGCTCTCGAGGTGCGTTTCTTGGACCGGTACTTCGACAACTACATCATGACGCCCATGTCGAAGATCGTGACAGACCAGATTCGTCCGCCAGACCAGCGCGATCCTTACGGGGTTGGCGAAGCGAAGGCGACGCTGGAGGTGGCGTATCAGTGGCTGGATGCAGTGATCGGCGATCGGATCTGGGCCGCAGGAGACAACTTCACTCTTGCTGATTGCGCAGGCGCTCCCGCTCTTTTCTATGCTGACTGGGCGCACCCGATTGCGGCGAGGTTCCCGCGCGTTCGTGGCTATCGCTCGCGGTTGCTGGGGCGGCCTTCGGTGGCGCGAGTGGTCGACGAAGCCCGCCCGTTTCGAAAATTCTTCCCGCTCGGGGCGCCCGACCGGGACTGAAGCGAACTATCGGCGTGTTCCTGGCAGCTCGTAGGGAGGATTCAAATGCCACGTTTGTCAGTCCTGCTTTCTCTGGTCGCGCTGATTCCGGTCGGGTGCGCGAGTCTGCAGCATACGGATCCTCCGCAGGTGACCATCGTGGGCGTCGAGCCGGCATCGGGGGAGGGCCTGGAGGCACGCATGCTGCTCAAGCTGCGGGTGCAGAACCCGAACAGTACGCCGCTTGACTACAACGGCACCTACGTGGAGCTCGACGTGCTTGGCAAGAGCTTCGGATCCGGAGTGAGCAGCGAGTCCGGCACCGTGCCCGCGTTCGGTGAAGCAGTCATCGGAGTGCCAATAACCATCTCGGTCATGGGTATCCTGGGGCAGGCGATGGGCATGATGGGTGGTGGCAAGACTCCAGACAAGGTGACCTACGAGATGCGCGGCAAGCTAAACAGCCCTGCATTGGGGGCCCTGCGTTTCAAGTCGCAAGGTGAGTTGACTCTGCCTAGCTCACTGCCGGCCACATCCGACGTCGCCCAGTGACTGCGCGCCCTTCATTGGGCGGGCCGTCGCGATCCTGATCGCGGCCTCACGACGCGCCCCCCGGTAATCCCAGGCCCTGCCGCGCGTTAGAAGCCGTACGCCATCACCGCGAGCAGGTTCTTCTGCGTTCCTGCGGTTTGCGTGTTGTTTAGCCATACCAGCGACGCGGTCTTCGACGTTGCCGCCATGACCGGGAACACGTACTCCGATACGGTCGCGGCCGGCAGCGGTCCGCTGGCCATCATGCCGCCTGACGCGCTGGTCACGGTCCCGTCCGGCTTCATGCGCGCAAGCCTTATGCCCGTCGCTCCGGTATTGGAATAACCGACGTCCGCCCAGGCGACGAGGTATTCAGAGCCCGTGAACGCGATGCTCTGATAGGAGCGGTGCTGAGTGCCGCCGGCGTCGATCACCAGGCCCGCAGGGTCCAGCACCTCGCCGTTCGGGGCGACTCGGGCTCCGTAGATGTCGAAGAGGCCGCTATTGGGATCATCATTGCGATCATCCGTCCAGGCGACGAAGTAGTTGGTACCGTCGAACGCGACCACCGGTGAGAACTGGCCGCCGGCACTCGAGGAGACCGGGAAGGCCGGCGAATCGAGAACAGCCCCGCTCGGACTCACTCGAGCCGCATAAATGTCGCACGTGCTCGGGTCGGAACCGCTCCCCGGCTGCTGCTGCCAGACCACCAGGAAGTTCGTGCCGTCGAAACTGACTTGCGGGTAAAGATGGGTCGTATTGTCTACCGCTATCTGGATCTCCCCGCTCGGCAAGGGCTGACCGTTCTGATCGACCAGCATCCCGTACAGCAGGTGCTGATTGGTGTTGTTCAAGTCGAACTTGGTATAGACGATGAGCGTGTTGCTCGTGCCGCTCGCCGCCGCCGGGTACTCCCCGGCCGTGAGTCCCGTGGCAACGCTGATGCCATTTGGCGCATCGAGGTCGACGCCCGCCGGAGTTACCCGATGGACTGTGAGGGTTAGAGTGTTCATGGCTACCACGTAGTTCGTGCCGTCGAAGGCGACGCCGGCGTAGCCAGCACCGCTGCCGAAGTTCAGTGAGCGCACGACGTTGGCCTGATTGTCGATGAAGGTCCCTTGCAGCCCAGCGGTCGAATTGCCGAGCACGAGAAAGTTCGTGCCGTCGCCGGCAACGGCCGGCGGACCGGGCGTGTAGAAATCGGAGTCACCCGGATCCAGGTTTGCCGCGACCATTGACGGCGTCGTCAGACCTGCCGCTGCGCCATCGACGACGTAGCCGCGCAAGTCGACGGATTCCAACTGGGTTTTCCCCTGGACCGTAACCGAAAGGGTTCGCTTGACCACGCCGATACCCGGAGCGGTCCAGGTCGTGGTCAGCGAAGTGAACGGCACTTTTGTCTGGTTGGACGAAAGCGTTATCGTGCCGTCGAGGGTCTCCGTCGTGCGAAGCGTGCGCGGCAGATTGCCCACGGCGGTATTGAGCGCTTCGAAGTCCACCTCTTTCGCAGTGAGCGTCATGTCGGCGCTGTCACTCACGCCGTCGCCGTCGACGTCGCCGATATTGAGGCCACTCTTCCCGAAATTGGCAACAGTTGCCGGGGGAGCGAGCGGATAGAGCGCTTCGATGTATGGAGCAAAGCTGGGGCTGATGGTGTCGGCCGGATCGTTGCTGCCCATGTAGGCAACGCCACCTGCGTTCTTGAAGTAGTAGCTCTCGGTCGGCGCGGCAGGCGCCGTCGGGTCGACGATTGAGGTGTCCTGGAAGATTGAGGCCATCTGGCCGAGGATGGCCTTTTCCCCGGTCACCGCGATCTTGTCCATCGAGCTGCTCGGTGTACCAACCGGCGGGGTCGTCACCGAGTCATAGAACCAGGTGTTACCCACGGAGTTCGGGAAGAACGACTCCACGTCCCCGGGTCCGGAACTGGGTGGCACGGTGTTTCCGGTTGTTGGCGGAGGCGGAGTCGTAGAAGTGTCGCTGCTGCCGCCTCCGCCGCAAGCGGCGAGGAGGGCCGCTGCCACGACGGGTACCCATGGGCGAAGGCCGGGGCCCGGTATTGCGCTGCGGTCGACGCGGAAATCAGGCGTGACGTTCTGCTCTTGCGGTGCGTGCTCGGCGTTCATGGTGAACCTCCCGAGCTGAATGCTACAGAGCCGGGCCGCGCACTCCCTTACAGGTCACTTACAGGTTCACCTGACCATTCAGCCAGCCTCGGACTGGCTTGCGGCAGCGAATTGGGAGGCTTTCTTTGGCATCCCGTCCAGCCTCACCTAACATCCCGCCCAGATGCCAGATTTAGACCCGGTACACGGCCGGAAGAGAGCCATCGATGAACGCGCCCGCTCCGCCCTCGGCCTTCGAGACGGCACTGTCGCTGCTGCGACATATTTACCTGAATCCCATCATCGGGGCCTGCGTGCGCCGTGGAGTACCGGACCACCTCGCCAACGGCCCGTTAGCGGTCACAGAACTCGCGCGGCACGCCGACATGGATCCCCTGGCGCTGACCCGGTCGCTGCGCGCATTGTCGGCATTCGGGGCGTTTCAGGAAGTTGCCCCGGGCGTATTCGCTAACAGCGCCATTTCCGACTTGTTCCGCGACCGGTCTGGTGGCCTGCGCAACTTCGCGCTCTACAACACCACTGACCACCATGTCCGGTCGGCCGCTGCTCTCGCGGCAAGCGCCGTCAGCGGCCGGTCGGCGACCGAGCATGTTTTCGGCGAATCCTTCTGGGACTACACCCGTCGAGATCCCCGGGCAAATGAGACCTTCAACCGCGCGCTCGCGGAGCTTCGCGGCGAGGAGCACCAGCAGATAGCCGACGCGTACGACTGGAGTGCCGTGAATACCGTAGTGGACGTCGGTGGCGGGATTGGCTCACTGCTTGCCGCGATCATGTGCAGCCGCCCAAGCATTCGCGGAGTGCTGATCGAACAGCCGCAGCTGCTCACCGATGCCGATCGTGTGCTGGCGACACGTGGGATCCGGAGTCGCTGTGAGCTGCTCGGCGCCAACTTCTTCGAGCCCATTCATGCTGCCGGCGATGCCTGGACACTTTGCCAGGTGCTGCATGACTGGAGTGACGCGCAGTGCCTCACGATATTGCGTAACTGTCGTTCGGGAATGCGCCGCGGGGATCGGCTGCTGGTGATCGAGATGCTCACCGTGCCGTGTGAGCCCAACGCTCACGTGGCGGTCATCGATCTCATCATGCTGATGTACTTCGGCGAGGCGCGCCAGCGTACGCTCGACGAATACAGGACGCTGTTCGGTGAAACGGGCTTCGCTTTGAATAGGGTGCTGCCGACCTCAGGGGCGTTCAGCATCATCGAAGCCAAGCCGCACTGATCACCTGAGTTAGTGCTCTGAGCGCCAAGCTGCCGGCCAGCTGGTACTCGAAGCGGTAACGCGCGCCTGCCATTGCAGTAGTATGCTGCCGGCACCGACCGCGGGTCTTTTGGAAGGAGATGGCGTCGTGTCCGTCAAAGCGCACACTCAGGTAAGCGCCGCGCTCATGCTCATATTCGTTGCAGCCGCGGCATTGGCCGCAGATGCGGCTCCCGATCCGCTCGAGGCTGCGATCGCAAGTCCGGCGCGCACGCCGAAGTTCGTGACGCGGGACGTGTATCGCCATCCGCTCGAGACGCTGCGGTTCTTCGGCCTGCGGCCTGATCAGTCCGTGGTGGAGATTTGGCCGGGGCGTGGGTGGTACATGGAAATCCTGGCCCCCTACCTGCGTGAGCGCGGCAAGTACTACGCGGCGATCGAGGCCGATAGCGGAGGTACGGACAACGAGGCCACGGAAAACGAGAAGTTCATCCGCAAGAAGATAGCCGACGATCCCGCGCGCTTCGGCAAGGTGATCGTAACCAACCTACATCCACCGGAGCTGACGGAGATCTGTCCGCCCGGTACTGCGGATGTCGTGCTCACCTTCAGAAATGTGCATAACTGGCTGGAGAGCGGCACTCAGCAGGCACAGTTCGACACATTCTTTAAGGCGCTCAAGCCCGGGGGCGTCCTTGGGGTGGTGGAGCATCGTGCCAAGCCCGGAGCCTCGATGCAGGAGATGAGCAAGTCAGGCTATGTCGATGAGGCCTACGTCAAGAAACTGGCGGCGAATGCCGGGTTTCGTTTTGATGCGGCATCCCCGGTCAACGACAACCCGAAGGATACGAAAGACTATCCTCAGGGCGTGTGGACCCTGCCTCCGACGCTGACTCTCGGGGAGAAAGACAAGGCCAAGTATCTCGCAATCGGTGAATCGGACCGCATGACATTGAGGTTCGTGAAGCCCAAGTGAGCCAGGCGGTGCCACCTGCCTTGCATGGAGAACGCGATCTGAGTATTTGTGATGAGCGCGCCTAGGTTTGCGAAGTGGTGGGTTGTCGCCTGCCTCGTGGGCTGGCAGCCGTTTGCTAGCTCGGGACAGCCGGGAAGCGCCGTAGCCACGCTGGACGGTAAGCCAGCACTGATCATCGGCCACCGCGGTCTGCCCGGCCTGTATCCCGAGGAAGTCATCGCCGGATACAAGGCAGCCATCGCCGCAGGCACGGACGCACTCGAGCTCGATCTGCAGTCTTCCAGCGACGGCGTGCTGTTCGCCTGCCACAACGTCTATCTGAGCGACACGACCGACGTTGCGAGTCATCCCGAGTTTGCGTTGCGGCGCAAAACGCGCTCCGTCGACGGGGTTGCCGCAGGCCCTGACTGGTTCATCAGCGACTTCACGGCGGCCGAACTGAAGAGCTTGCGCGTGCGACAGCCGCTCGCGACCCGCAGCAAGGCTTACGACGGTCTCTACCCCATGGCGACGTTCCAGGAGATCGTTGACCTTGCCAAGCAGGCGATGGCAGCCGAGCCTGGTCGCAGGATTTACGTCTACCCGGAGACCAAGAATCCGCTCTACCAGCGCCAGCTCGGTCTGCCGCTGGAGGAGAAGCTGCTCGCGATGCTTGAGAAGGAGGGCTGGAACTCACCGGGTGCTCCGGTCTTCGTCCAGTCGTTCGATCCGGCCAGTCTGAAGCTCATGCGCAAGCTCGGGCTGAAGACCAAGGTCGTCCAGCTGATTGACGGCTCCGACGTCGACTATCGCTCGGGTGCAATCACCTACACCTCGCCCGACACCGCGAGGCCGTTCTCCTGGATGGTCGCGGGTGATTCGCGCACCTTCGCTGCAATGTTGACGCCTGCTGGACTTGCGGAGATCAGAACCTACGCCGACGGTATAGGTCCGTGGAAGCTGTACATTCTTCCCGCGAAGGGCACGGATGCGGCCGGCAACCCCGTGAAGGCGCTGTCCGAAGCCACAAACCTGCCGCCGACCTCGCTGATATTGGATGCCCACCGGGCCGGCCTGTTCGTGCATGCCTTCACGTTTCGGGATGACCCGCAGTACCTCAGCAAGACCTTTTCCGGCGACCCGAGGTCCGAGTATCGCGCCTATTTCGCACTGGGCGTCGATGGCGTCTTTACGGACTTTTCCACCACCGCTCACGCGGTACTCACGGAATGGCTGCGGGGTGCGAGATGAGGCCGCCGCCCGGGCCCGGGAGCCCTCGCCCCTTGGGCGACTACGGAGAGTAGTGCACGATCATCCGCGCCACGCGGGGCGCGCCGGACCAATGCTGGAAGCCCTGGCACACCTGCCGCGTCGTTTCGCTGTCGGGCGCCTCTGACAGCTTCTCCGCGAAGCGCGAGTGCTCGATTTCCTGACCGGGAATCGCCCGGCTGTTGTCCCACGGCGTTCCGGCATCCGCTGCCCGCACAAAAAGCTCTACGCCAGTAATCTTCGCGCTCACCGGCACCGTCGCGCACAACGTGACGGGGGTGGCGTCGGTCTCACTGCAGCCTGAAGACACGGCGGCGGTGGCGGAGGGCAACGACGAGGCTGAGGACGGGGCACCGGCCGTGGTGATTGCCGCCGCGCCGCTATCGGGAGGTGGTCTGCACGCCGGCAGCGTCGCCAATACCACGACGCCTTCCGCCCCGACGCGTCGCCGGAATTCGCTTTCGAGCTGGTCGTGAGTACCCGCGTGCTCCTGCTGCAGCTCGGATTGTGTCTTGCTCAGTTCGGAGATCCGCTCGCGCAGGTCGCGCTCCAAGGCGGCGTGTGCAAGGCGCTCGTATTCGTGAAGCCACTGAGCTAGCGCGAATCCCCCGATCAACGCTCCGATGAGCATTGCCGATATCAGTATGAAGGGTAGGCGACTCTTGCGGCGGCCCGCAGCGGTCATGCCGCGGGTCGCAAGCTCCCTGGCGAACGAGGTACGCAGCTGCAGAAGCGACGCAAATACCGTCGCCCCGGCTGCAATGATGGCCGCGAGCACACCGTCCGACATCGAGCTCCTCCGCCCGCAAACGCTAGCATGGCGAGTCACCCGCGGCTGCGGCGTGGTCAGATACGCATGCGAATTCTGCGAAGACCGTCACACCATGCCCGGCCCGCGTTAAGAACTTACAGCGGCGCCACTGCGTCCGGCTCCGGCAGCTCCTGCGGCGGCGGCCCGAACAGGAAGCGCATGCGCAGCGTCAGGCGCTCGGGCGGGCTAAGCCCCTGCAGCTGCCGTACGATGCGAACCGCCAGCGCGGGGTTATCGGTGATGAGGTCATCGGCGCCGCGGTCGATCATGCGCAGCATGGCCTCCTGACGGTTCACGGTCCAGACGTGCACCGGCTTGCCGGCTGCATGGCTGCGACGCACCACCGCCACCGTCGCGCGCGTGGCGTTCAGGCTGAGAAAATCGGCGGGGACGCGCGCGACGTCCCCGAGGGCAGCGGTCACGATCTGCCCGGTGATCAGTCGCGGCTCAATGGCCTTTATCTGCTGGAGAGCCGCTGTCTCCAGGGAGGTGATCACGACCTGGTCGACGAACTCCTTGCGGCGGAGCACCTCCACGACCGCGACCGCCAGCTGCGGATCGGGCACGTTGTACTTGAGCTCGACGTTGAGCTTCATGTGGCCCCGGACGAGGTCGATCACCGACTCCAGCGAGGGGACTCGTTCGCCCGAGTACGCGGGGCCATAGCGGGAGCCGATGTCGATGGCACTCAGGTCCGCAGCGGTCAGCTCAGTGATGCGGCGCGCGTCCCCGGCCATGCGCATGAGATCGCGGTCGTGCAGCACGACGACCTGGCCGTCACGACTGCGCTGCACGTCCAGTTCCGCATAGGTAGCCTGCGCCTCCATTGCGGCCCTGAAGGCCGCCAAAGTGTTCTCGGGCGCCCGGCTGGAATCGCCGCGGTGAGCCGTGACGGAAACGGCGTGCTCCGGAACCGGACGGGACACGATCAGCCACGCGCCCGTGAGGCTCACCGCGAGGAGCGCGCCGACCACGCTGGCGACGACGAGGCGCGACGCGAGGCCGTGCTCGGGACCCGGGGCAGCGCGTGGGCGGGGTTTCCAGGCAGGGACATTCCGCTGCTCGACGTACATGCGGGTCAGCAGGAACTGGACTCCCGTGACCAGCAGTGCGTTCTGCAGAAACCCGCAGGTGAGTGTTGCGAGGCCCAGCAGCACAGTCACCAGCACTACTCGGGAGAAGTCCATACCACCCCAGCGCACTGCGGCCGCTTCGATCGGCTGCGCCAGATGTGCAAGGACGATGCCACCCACCACGACGAGAGCGATCCAGGTGAGCAACGGCACCAGGATCAGCCGCAGGCGTCCGCGGAGCCTTGCGGCACTGTCCCGCAGCGCCGCGGCGGGAGCGGCTTCTTCGTAGACGAGAATCGGGATGGCGAATGCCCATAGCGCGAGCTGGCGCAAGACCATCACCGCATAGGTCAACCCCAGCACGAGCAGCACGATCAGCGCCCACTGCCATTCGGCCGGCCGCTTGCTCAGATAGAAGTTGATGTCGTGGGCCCGCAGCAGGGTGTACCAGGTCACGGCGGCCGCCAGCAGCCAGGGGATTGCCAGCAGTGCCAGGCGTGCAACGGCCCGTGCGGCGAGATGCGCCAGGGCCGCCCACCGGCGCACGACGAGGAAGGCTACGGCGGTGAGATTCAGTCGTTCGCGGCAGATGGCATGGCCGGCGATCCAGGTCTGCCCCGCGAACTCTGCAAGCAAGGCCGTGCCGGTGATCGCGATGCTCAAGAGCACCAGAGTGAGCCCGGCCGGTGAGAGCGCAAAATGCACGAGGTCGAAGTTAGTAACAGCGGCCTCGCCGGAGGCGAGTGCCAGCTTGCGAATCGCCGCCGTCATGAGGGGGCCGAGCAGGGCCGCCGCGACCAGTTGCATCAGCAGCTGAAAGCCCAGCGAGAGCCGCGCATGAAAGCGAAAGTCGGCCCAGGTACGTGCCGGCAGTCCCGGGTTCACGACTTCACTGCCATGGGGGAGTCTCCGGCGCGCCTGCCACAATCGGCCCGAATTCGTTCATCAGGGTGCCCGAATCACCGCGCACTCTCCAGTGACATACCCGGAGGGTGCAGCCGTGCTTCTCGAGCTGGACGTCTGGCTGAATCATTTTGAGTACCACGCGCAACACCCGCGATCACTCCCGCCGGGAGTCGCGGACCTGCTGCGGGCCGATGAGCGGCGTCTCATCGCAAGCTCGATTGCGACCTTCCAGCGGCGAGCAGTCGCAGGGGACAACCTTGCTGCACGCGGCGCGGCGATTCGCGGTGAGGCACGCGAGCCCCTCGCTGGTGAGGATCATGGAGCTGTTCATCCGTGAGGAGCAGCACCATGCGGCACTGCTGCGGGGGTTCATGCAGGATCACGGCATCGCTCTCAAGACCCGCGACTGGACGGATCGGGTATTTCGCCGCGTACGCCGCCTTGCCGGCTTCGAGCTCCATCTGCACGTCCTGACCACCGCCGAACTCATCGGCAACGTGTACTACCGGGCGCTCGAGGCCGCTACAGACTGTCAGCGTCTTAAGCTCTTGTGCCGCAACCTGGTGTGCGATGAGCTTGCGCACGTCGGCTTCGAATCACAACTGTTGCTGGCGCTGCGGGCGCGCCGGCCCGCCACGGTACGCGCAGCGCTGCGTTCGGCGCACCGCGCGTTCCTCGCTGCCGCCGCGGTCGTGGTGTGGATTACCCACCGCAGGGTGCTGCAGCGTGCCGGTTATCGTCTGGCGAGCTTCATGCGCGCATGTCTGGCGCAGCATGACTTTTACCTGGACCCGTTGGCGGCGGCCCTGCCGTCCGCCTCGCTCCCATAGCAGCGCGACGATGAGAAACAGCGCGGTCCGGCACGTCGCTCAAGTCGAGCGTGCCGGACCGCGGCGAGAATCACCTCAACCGGTGGCCGGGGCGGCTATGAGAGGGAGGTTGGACTGGATCTGCAGGTCAATGATGTTGTCGAGGAAAGCCTCGACCTGCACGAAGCGCGCGGCCGTACCGGTGCCGAGCGCAGCCCTGATCTTGTCGTAATAGTTGGCGATGAGATCAGTGCGCTTCTTGTAGTAAGAGATGGCCTGATTGACCAGCTCGTCAGCCTTGTTGTCGCTCATGGTCGCGTAGTTCTTGGCGTACTCGCGGATATTCGCTTCGCGCAGGTCATTGAGCTTCGCCAGATCCGCCTGGAACTGCTTGTAGATCGGCAGGAACTTGGCGGTCTGATCCGCGTTGAGTTCCAGCGCATTCAGCATGGTCTTCGACTTTTCTGCGCGCACGTCCTTGCGCAACATCTTGATTTCCTCGTCGATGTTGGCCTTGCTGCCCGGCTTGGCAGCCGGAGCCGCCGCCGCCTGCGCCATCGCGCCCGAGCCGGCGAACAGCAGGGCCGCCGCGGCCAGCCCGCCGACTATGAATGTGCTCCTCATTAGCGTTCTCCCAGGAATGTTTGGTTGGTAAGAGCAGTTCCCGCAGCTGCCTTCGAGTGCCTTGGTCTGCCGCGGGCACGCTTCGGGGCCGCCATGCTACTTACGGGCGTGCCGCTGTCAATTCGAAGTCCCGGATCGGATGCACTTCGCCGGTGTCGACGGCGGCAGGCGTGCTGCGCTGCCACATGCGGCAGCGGTCAGCCTCCGATCGTGGATCGCGCTATCGCAGTCAACAGCTCGGCCGTGGTCATGACGTCGGCGAACAGCATCGCCATGTTTTCGAGGGTCGCATTGTGAGCGGCGTCGGTCAGCGTCGCGTTGGCATCGGCGACAAAAATGACCTTGTAGTTCATCTGCATGGCATCGCGCGCGGTCGACTCGCAGCAGCAGTTGCTGAGCGTGCCGGTGATGATCAGCGTATCGACGCCATGCGAGCGCAACAGCTCGTCCAGCCGACTCGCGCCGGGCACGAATGCACCAAAACGGGTCTTCTCCATGAGGTGGTCGGAGGCGCTGATCTCAAGCCGCGGCCAGAGTTGCCAGTAGTGCGCATCGCGCGCGAAGGCGGTCACGACCGCCGTGCCACCCTGCGGCGTGTGCATGTACCTGAACCAGTTCGACCAGCTCGACTGCGAGTCGGCGTCGACGGTCATGCGCAGGAACACGTTCCGGCCGCCGCCGCGGCGCACCGCGGCCGAGATGGCGTTGACGTTGGGAACGATCTCGCGAGCTTCGGGGACTTCGACCGGGGCGCCGGATTCCATGAAGCCGTTCTGCAGGTCGACGACGATGTGCGCCGTGCGCCGCATCTCCAGGCGCTCGAAGGGATGCAGGTTACCCCGCTGGGTGCGGATCTGCTCGAGCAGCGCTCCGGTCAGGCTTATCTGGTGCATGTATCCCTCCCAGCGATGAGCGGCGGCGTAGCCGGCGCACGATAACAGGCGCGTTTCGCGTCCAGCCCCGATGCGCCGGATGGCTGCGGTACGCGCTGCCGGTCAGCCATTGAAGGGCAGACGCAGTCCCGGGCGCGGCCAGCGGCAGCGGTACAGCCGGCCGGTGCTCGAGCAGGTGATCCAGGCCGTGCGCATGTCGCTACCGCCGAAGCAGATGTTGGTTGTCACCGGATCGGGGCAGGGCACCTGCTCGTAGCGGCCATCCGGTTCGAACACCGTGATCGCGCCGTTCCAGAGCGTCGCGACGCAGATGCCCCCGTCGGCCTCCACCGCGAGGCTATCCAGCCATTGCAGGCCAGGCAGTGTGCACAATACGCGAGCACCCACCGGTGAGGCCGTGTCGGCCATGATTCCCGGAGCCGTCAGGTCACAGGCGAGCAGTCGTCCGGGCAGACAATCCGCCATGTACACGGTTCTGCCGTCTGGCGAGAGTCCGACGCCGTTCGGGGACATGAGTCCGCTGCGCCAGCGGACTATCTTCGAACCATCAGGTAACGCGTAGTACAGCGCTCCGAGCCGCCGCACTTCACCGTCGCTCTGCCCAAGGCACGTGAACCAGAAACCACCCTGCCGGTCGAAGACGATGTCATTCGGAGCGTTAAGGGGTCGGCCGTCGCACGAGTCGTAGACGGTGGTGCTGCGACCGCTCGCCAGATCGACCCGCAGAATCGAGCCGCCGCGGTACTCTGCCGGCGGATCTCCCGGCCAGTGAGCCTCGCCCTCCCGCCACAGCCAGGCTCCCCCGTTATTGCACACATACACCGCACCGTCGGGGCCGATCGCGGCGCCATTGGGCCCGCCGCCGAGCTCTGCAATGGTCGACCGGCGGCCGTCGGTGGTGACGCGAGTGAGGGTGCCGCGCCGGATTTCGACCAGCATGACCGAGCCGTCGGCCATCGCGATCGGGCCTTCGGGAAACCACAGCCCCTCCGCGACCAGTTCAAGCTGCATGTCTCACCTCGACTTCGGAGCGATCTGTGGTACGGGCTCATCCCAACAGTGGCTGCGATTCAAGCGAGCGCGTGAACATCAGACGCTCGCGCAATAGATCCGGCTCGCGCGGCAGCCGGCGCGGCAGCGCGAGTGCTTCCTCGAGCCGCGCTCCACCACCGTTCGCATGGTAAACCAGCTGCTTGTTCGCGGCCGGCTGCGGCGAAACCCCGATTTAGGAAGATCGCGCCGCGCCGCCGCGTACCGGTCCAGGACTGCATCGTCGGCGCCCTCAAGCACGACGGCCGCAGCCGACCGGGCCCGCCCCGACGACTAGAGCTAACGATTCAGGCCCGCAGCGCGTGGCCGTAAATGATGCCGCTGCCGCCGATGCGAACATTGAGATGCGTCATTACGTGCAATGCACGGGGAATCGCTAGGAGGTCTGTGACTGGCGGGCGGTCCATTCGGCCGGGTGGGCCTTCAGATACGCGCCTACGGCCTCGTCGATTGTCGCGAAGAAGTTCTGCTCGAAGCGCGCGTAGAGACCGAAGCGGCGGAACTTGTCCTTGACCGGATCCTTGATCTCGGCGAAGCACAGGCGGATGCCGTCGCCCTTGAGCTCATCATCCAGCTCGGCGAGCATGTCGGCCGCGGTTACATCCACGCTGGTGACCGGTTCAGCCGCGATCACTACCCAGTGCACGGGTGCAGGAGCGTTGCGCACCACCTCGAGCACACGGTCGTGGAACAGCTCCGCATTGGCAAAGAACAGTGGCGCATCCCAGCGCAGCATGACCAGACCTGGCAGCAGGCGTGCGGCGGGATAGCGTGACACATCATGGAACCCCCGCATGCTGTCGACTTGTCCGAGCACCGCGGAATGCGGTCGCCACCCGTCCCAGAGGAACTCAAGGACCGCGATAACGATTGCCACGGTGATCCCCGGGATGGCGCCGAGTACGGCCACGCCGGCGAAGCAGACCATCGCGAGCCAGAACTCCCAGCGCTGACAGCGGTAGATACGCCGCAGGTCCGAGATCTCGAACAGGCCGATTGCCGCCGCGATCACGACCGCCGCCAGGGCAGTGTTCGGCAGGTACTGCAGCAGCTGCGGCGCCAGTACCAGCAGCAGCGCAATAGCAATTGCGCCGACGACGGCGGCCAGCTGGGTCTTCGCCCCGGCCGCTTCTGCCACGGGCGTGCGCGAGGAGCTGCTGCTGATCGGGAAGCCCTGGAAGAAGCCGGCCGCAAAATTGGCGGCGCCGAGCGCGACCATTTCCTGGTTCGGGTCCACGGGACTGCGCAGGCGAGCGGCGTAGATACGGGACAGGACACTGGTGTCCGCGAACGACACTAACGCGACCGCGAGAGAGCCGGTGAGCACCGGCATCAGATCTTCGAGACCGATCAGCGGCACGCTCGGGGCAGGCAGACCGCGCGGCAGCGCACCCAGGACGGCGACTCCCGCGCTCGTGTCCAGGTGCCACACGCCGACGACCACGGTGGCGCTGGCCACGGCCAGCAGGATTCCCGGCACTCGGGCGGCCCGCTTCAGGATAAGAATCAAAATCAGGGTGCCGGCGCCGATCGCGAACGCCACGACGTTGGTACGTCCCAAGAGCACCTGCTGGATGATCGCGATCAGCTGGCGCACCGGCCCGTGCGCCTCGACGGAGAAACCGAGCATCTTCGGGACCTGACTGAGCAGTACCGTCAGGGCGATACCGTTCATGTAGCCGTAGCGGATTGGCTTGGACAGCAGTTCGGTCACAAAGCCGAGGCGCGCCAAACCAGTAGCCATGCAAACGAGTCCGGAACCGATCGCCATCGCCCCGGCCAGAGCCACCGCCCGCGTCGAATCGCCGGCCGCGAGTGGCGCGACGACCGAAAGGATTACCGCGGCGAGCGATGAGTCCGGGCCGAGCACCAGGATCTTGCTCGGGCCGAAAACGGCATACACCAGCAGCGGCACGATCGTGGCGTACAGGCCGCAGATGCCCGGGACCCCGGAAGCGCTGGCGTAGGCGATGCCCACGGGCACGAGCATTGCGGTGAGCACCAGTCCGGCCACGGCGTCATGCCGGAGCCATCCGGCCTGGTAGTTGCGGAGCGTCGTGACCCCAGGCAGCCAGCGCAGCCAGCCGGTGGAATTCTCCCGCGACGCGCGCTCCGAGCCGGGTGCGGCAGCTGAGGACGTGCTCTTGGTACTGAGCTGATCAGCTCGCGCTGGTTCTGGGTTACTGACAGGCACGAGCACCCCCGCTGTCGCGGTCGCGCTTGAAAGTCGCCTCCGAAGACTGCTGCAACGCAGCGAGCTGCGTGCGCGGAACGGCGATTTCGCGCTTCGTGGCTGACGTTAGTCGCAGCGAAGGACCGGCGCCACCTGCCCCTGTGGGCACTGTTGCCCCCGTTTCCTTGCTGCTAAGTTCGGGCGTGCTACCAGTGCGGGTGGGGGCACGAAATGTCTAAGAAAGTCCTTATCGCGGTCGCGATCATCATTGTGGGCGGCGCCGGCGCTGCCTGGTGGTATCTGTCGAAACCCAAGCTTCCCCCGGGATTCGCCAGCGGGAATGGCAGGCTGGAGGCCCAGCAGGTCGACGTGGCAGCCAAGTTTGCCGGACGCCTGAAAACCGTTACCCCCAAGGAGGGGGACCTGGTCGAGGCCGGTGAGGTCGTCGCCACCATCGACACGGAGCCTCTCGAGGCGCAGCTGCGTGCCGCGAAGGCGCAGATTGTGGAGGCACAGAACAATCTGCGAACCGCGCGCGCCCAAGTGAAATCCACCCAGGCGCAACTGGAGCTCGCGAACAAGCAGTACAAGCGCGCGGAGGAGCTGGTGAAGACCGGCGCCGTCAGCGCCCACGAGCGCGACGCCGATCAGGCGAAGGTGGACGTGGCGCAGGCCGACCTCGCGGGTTATCAGGCGCAGGTCACCCGCGCGCAATCGGCGATTGACGCCGCGACCGCCGAATCTGAGCGCCTGCAGGCCGACATCAATGACAACACTCTGAAGGCACCCGTCCGGGGGCGCGTGCAAAGCCGCATGGCCGAGCCGGGCGAGGTGGTCGCCGCCGGAGGCAAGGTCCTCTCGCTCATCGACCTGACCGACGTCTACATGTATGTCTTCCTGCCCACCGCTTCGGCCGGCAAGGTCGGTCTGGGATCCGAGGCACGTATCGTGCTGGATGCGATCCCGCAGTACCCGATCCGCGCGGTGGTGTCCTACGTGTCGCCGAACGCGCAGTTCACTCCCAAGACCGTCGAGACCGCGGAGGAGCGCCACAATCTCACCTTTAAGGTGAAGTTGCAGCTCGACAAGGATCGGCTGACCAAGTACGAGCCCTACGTTAAGGCGGGTCTGCCTGGCATGGGCTACGTGCGCTTCATGGACAACGGCAGCGACTGGCCGTCAAACCTGCAGCCGAAGCCGGACGCGGATCTGCCCTGGGCCGCCACCGGATCGAGCAACCCGCAGTAACTTCGGCGCCGGCCTTAGGCGATGGATACCAGCCCCGAGTCCGTAGTACAGGTCGAGGGCGTCAGTCAGCGCTACGGCAAGGCCGTCGCGCTCGACGACGTCAGCCTGAGCATACCCTCGCAGAAGATGATCGGGCTGATCGGACCTGATGGCGTGGGCAAGTCCACGCTGCTCGGCATCATCGCCGGGGTGCGGCGGCTGCAGGGCGGCCGCGTGCAGGTCCTCGGCGGCAACATCGACGATGCGACGTTTCGCAACTCGGTCTCGGCGCGGGTGGCTTACCTGCCGCAGGGGCTGGGCAAGAACCTCTATCCAACGCTGTCGATATTCGAGAACTGCGACTTCTTTGGCCGCCTGTTCGGGCAGTCGCGCGCGGAGCGCGAATGGCGCATCAACGACCTGTTCGCCAGCACCGATCTGTCGCCTTTCCGCGAGCGCCCCGCCGGCAAGCTCTCCGGCGGCATGAAGCAGAAGCTGGGTCTGTGCTGCTCGCTCATCCATGATCCTGACCTGCTGATCCTCGATGAGCCGACCACGGGGGTAGATCCGCTCGCCCGCCGCCAGTTCTGGGAGCTGATCGCGCGCATCCGCGTGCGGCGCCCCACCATGAGCGTGCTGGTGGCCACCGCCTATATGGACGAGGCGGAGGGCTTTGACTGGCTCGTAGCCATGAACGCCGGCAAGGTCCTCGCGACCGGAACCCCGGAGGAACTCAGGCAGCGCACCAAGGAGACGACGCTCGAGCGGGCTTTCATCAAGCTGTTGCCCGAGGAAGCCACCCGCGGCCACAAGGAGCCACAGATCACGCCCTTCAAGTCCAGCGAGGGGCCACCGGCGATCGAGGCGCAGGGGCTCACCCAGCGCTTCGGCAGCTTCACCGCGGTCGATCACGTCAACTTCCGCATCGAGCGCGGCGAGATCTTCGGCTTCCTCGGCTCCAACGGCTGCGGCAAGACCACGACGATGAAAATGCTGACCGGGCTGCTGCCGCCCACCGAGGGCACGGCGCTGCTCTTCGGCAAGCCGGTCAAGGGCGGCGACGTCGAGTCGCGACGGCGCGTCGGGTTCATGACGCAGGCTTTCTCGCTCTATACCGAGCTCACGGTGCGGCAGAACCTGGTGCTGCACGCACGCCTGTTCGACCTGCCACCGGAGAAGGCCACCGCCCGGGTGGCGGAACTGCTGAGCGACTTCGGACTCGAGCAGGTCGCGGAGACCCTGACCGAGAGTCTGCCGCTCGGCATCCGCCAGCGGCTGTCGCTCGCGGTGGCGGTCATTCACGAGCCGGAGATGCTGATCCTCGACGAGCCGACTTCGGGCGTCGATCCGGTCGCCCGCGATGGCTTCTGGGAGCTGCTCATCCGGCTGTCGCGCGAGAACGGTGTCACCATCTTTCTCTCCACGCACTTCATGAACGAGGCCGAGCGCTGCGACCGCATGTCCATGATGCACGCCGGCAAGGTGCTGGCGCAGGGGCCGCCGGCACAGCTGGTGGCTGAGCGCAAGGCGAAGAACCTGGAGGCCGCCTTCATCGGCTATCTGGAGGATGCCGCCAAGGAGAACGCCGCGAAAGACAAAGCGGCCAAAGAGAAGGCCACCGGCGGTGCGGCGCCGACGGGCGCTGCGGCGGATGCCTCCGCCGGAGCGCCACCGGAGATGAGCCACGCCGAGGCGCCGAGCAGCCGCTTCAGCCTCGGGCGCGTCTGGGCCTTTGCGCGCCGCGAAGCCGTCGAGCTGCAGCACGACCGGGTGCGGCTAGCCTTCGCCGTGCTCGGCCCGCTGCTGCTGATGGCGGTGTTCGGCTGGGGCATCTCGCTCGATGTCGATCACCTGCCGTTCGCGATACTGGATGGCGACAGCACCTCGGCCAGCCGTGAGTACGCCGACAGCTTCCGCGGTTCCTACTACTTCGACGAGAAGGCCCCGCTCTACAGCTACCCCGACCTCAACCGGCGACTGCGCAACGGCGAGCTGCGCATCGCACTGGACGTCCCCACCGGGTTTCAGCGCGATCTCGAGCGCGGACGGGCGCCCGAAGTGAACGCGGTTCTCGATGCGGCCGTGCCGTTTCGGGCAGAGACGGCACGCAGTTACCTCGAAAGCTTGCACGGGCAGTACCAGGCGCGTCTGCGGCAGGAGAAAGGTCTGCCGCCCGCCGCGAGCCCGGTGAAGTTCGAGACCCGGGCGCTGTTTAACCAGGACTTCAAGAGCGTGTACGCCATGGTGCCCGGGGACATCATGCTGCTGCTGATGCTGATCCCGAGCATGCTCACGGCCCTGAGCGTGGTGCGCGAGAAGGAGCTCGGGTCGATAGCCAACTTCTACGCCGCGCCCGCGACCCGCACCGAATTTCTGCTGGGTAAGCAGCTGCCCTACCTCACGGTGGCGCTGATCCAGTTTGCGACGCTGGTGGCGCTCGCCGTGCTGCTGTTCCAGGTGCCGGTGAAGGGCAGCTGGCTGACACTGCTCATCGGGGGCATCCTGTACGTGCTGGCCAGCACCGGGTTCGGTCTGCTCCTGTCCGTGTTCGCCACCACGCAGACCGCGGCCATATTCGCGGCTGCCATCATCGCGATCCTGCCGGCGGTGCAGTTCTCCGGCATGTTCGTGCCGGTGTCCTCGCTCACCGGGGGCGCCTGGGCGGCGGCAAAGATCTTCCCCAGTACCTACTTCCAGGCGGTCAGCGTCGGTACCTTCACCAAGGCACTCGGCATGGGCTCGCTGTGGCGCAACGTCGTGGCGCTGGGGGTGATCGGCACGGTGTATTTCCTGCTGTCGGTGCTGCTGCTCAAGAAGCAGGAAGACTGAGCGTGTCGAAGCTCTTCAAGCACATCGGTCAGCTGGGGGTGAAAGAGCTCCTCAGCCTCGCCCGTGACCCGGTGTTGCTGTTCCTCATCGCGTATTGTTTCACGTTCTCGGTCTATACCCCGGCCAAGAGCGCGGTAATGGACGTCGTCAACGCCTCGGTGGCCGTGGTCGATGAGGATGACTCGCAGGTCTCGCGCCGCATCCGCGACGCACTGCTGCCGCCACTGTTTCTGCCCGCGGCGCGGCTTGCGTTCAGTGATATCAACACCGCGATGAACGCCGGCAAGTACACCTTCGTCATCGACATTCCGCCGAAGTTCCAGCAGGACCTGCAGAAGAGCGCCAGCCCGACGGTGGAGATCATCGCGGATGCGACCGCCATGAGCCAGGCCGGTCGCGGGCCGGGCTACATCGGCAAGATCATCAACAGCGAGGTGCAGGCGTTCTGGCCCGGCAGCCGCGACCCGGCGAATCAGGATCTGGTGCGGCTGAACACGCGGGCACGCTTCAACCCCAACATGCAGCAGAGCTGGTTCGTGGCGGTGAACCAGATCATCAACAACATTTCGGTGCTGGCGATCTTTCTGTGTGGAGCCGCGGTGCTGCGCGAGCGCGAGCACGGCACCCTCGAGCACCTCTTGGTCATGCCGCTGCGGCCCTCGGAGCTGATGTTTGCCAAGATCTGGGCCAACGGACTGGTAGTCATCATCGCGGCGATGGCCTCGCTGTTCCTGATCGTCAAGGGGGCGATCGGCGTGCCGGTGGCCACGAGCTCGATCCCGCTCTTCATGCTGGGCCTTACGGTCTACCTGTTCTCCGTGACCGCCCTGGGCATCATGCTCGCCACCCTGGTGCGCTCGATGCCGCAGTTCGGCCTCCTGGCCTTTCCGGTGTTCATCGTCATGAGTCTGCTGTCCGGCGGGCAGACTCCGCTCGAGAGCATGCCGCAGGCGCTGCAGAAGATCATGCAGTTCGTGCCCTCGACGCACTTCGTGAGCTTCTCGCAGGCCGTGCTGTTCCGTAACGCCGACTTCAGCATGGTGTGGCCGGACCTGACCAAGATGTTGCTCATCGGAACGGTGTACACGGTGTTCACGCTTTCCAGATTCCGCAAGATGCTTGCGGCGGTTCAATGACAGGGGGTGCCCAGTGGACACGCGCGTCACGACGAGCTCGATAACTTCGCCGCTGCTGGGCACGTTGCTCGCGCTGGCGGTGGCGGGCTGCGCCGTTGGACCCGAGTACAAGCGCCCCGACGTGGCGCCCGCCAAGGAATTCAGATCGCAGGTGGGCCCTTCCGAGGCAGTCTCGTTCGCCGACCTGCCGTGGTGGGAGGTGTTTCACGATAAGGCCCTGCAGGGGCTGATCAGCGAGGGGCTCGCCAACAGCTATGACCTGAAGATCACGGTGGCACGCATCGACGAGGCTGCCGCGCAGGTGGGCATCGTGCGCGCGGACCTGTACCCGCAGATCGGTTATCAGGCGCTCGCCGCCCGGCAGAAATCCTTCGTGCCGCTGCAGTTGCCGCAGAACCTCACTTACAACACCTTCGGGCTGGCAGCGAGCGCCGCCTGGGAGCTGGATGTCTGGGGCCGCATCCGTCACGCATCCGATGCCGCCAAAGCCAACCTCTTCGCCCAGGAGGACGTGCGGCGCGCCGTGATGCTCACGCTGGTGAGTGAGATCGCCGCCGGCTATTTCACGCTCATCGAGTTGGATCGCGAGCTGGCGATCGCCCAGGAGAGCGTCGATACCTACAGACGCACGCTCGATCTCTTCAGCCAGCGCTTCGAGGCGGGGCGCGACTCGAAGCTCGGGGTGGTGAGGGCGCAAGCCAACTACGAGGCGAGCACGGCCAGCCTTGCGGCCCTGAAACGCGCCATCACGCAGCAGGAGAACGCACTGTGCGTGCTGATCGGCGCCTACCCGCACGCCGTCGCCAGGGGCACGGCTCTGACGGAGCAGACCACGCCTACCACGCCGGTTGGGCTCACCACCGACCTGCTCGAGCGGCGCCCGGACATCCTGCAGGCCGAGCAGGTCATGATCGGGGCCAACGCCGAAGTCGGGGTCGCGGTGGCCAATTACTTTCCGCGCATCGGCCTGTCGGCGCTGTTCGGCTGGGAGTCGACCCGCCCCGAGGACCTCTTCAAGAGCAACTTCAACATCTGGCAGATCGGTGCCAACTTGACCGGCCCCATCTTCCAGGGCGGCCGCCTGAAGTCGGCCTACCAGGCGCAGCAGGCGTTCTGGGACGAGAGCATCTCCCAGTACAAGAAGACGATTACCGTGGCCTTTCAGGAGACCTCCGACGCTCTGGTCGCGCAGCAGACGCTCGTCGGCCAGCGCGAAGCGCAGCAGCGGCAGGTGGCCGCGCTGCGGGAGTCGGTCGATCTGGCCTTGCAGCGCTACGACGGCGGCCGGGCGACGTACTTTGAAGTCCTGGAGGCGGAGCAACAGCTGTTCCCGTCTCAGGACGCCCTGGCACAGACGCAGCGTGACCAGCTGATCGCGGTGGTCAATCTTTACAAGGCACTCGGCGGTGGCTGGAACCTCAAGGATGCCGAGTGGGCAACGCCACATTGAGGTTCGTGGCGCGAGTTCCTCAGACATTTAAGCGGGCGGGGTGACAACCATGAAAGCGGCTGACAAGGCCGATGCGCGCACGCCGGGCGCGAAGAAAGACGGCGGCAAAGCGGGGGAAAAGAAGCCCGAGAAGCTCTCGCGCAAGGAATTCGAGGCGGAGCTGGAGAAGCTCGAGGAGGAGCTTGTCAAGGTACAGCTGTGGGTTCAGCACGAGGGCGCGAAGATCGTAATCGTCTTCGAGGGTCGCGACGCGGCCGGCAAGGGCGGGGTCATCAAGCGCATCACCGAACGCGTTAGCCCGCGGGTATTCCATGTGGTCGCACTGCCGGCCCCGACGGAGCGGGAGAAGAGCCAGCTCTACATGCAGCGCTACGTAAAACATCTGCCGTCCGCTGGCGAGGTCATCATTTTCGACCGCAGCTGGTACAACCGCGCCGGCGTCGAGCGTGTGATGGGATTCTGCTCCGAGCGCGACGTGCAGCGCTTCCTGAAGATGTGCCCCGCGGTCGAGCGGGTGATAGTCGATTCGGGGATCATCCTCATCAAGTACTGGTTCGAAGTCAGCCAGGACGAGCAGACGCGGCGCTTCAAGTCGCGCATCAACGATGGGCGCAAGATCTGGAAGCTGAGCCCCATGGATCTCGAGTCGCACCGGCGCTGGTACGATTTCTCGCGAGCCCGTGACGACATGCTGCAGGCCACCGATACGCCGTTTGCGCCCTGGTATATCGTCGACGCCGATGACAAGCGCCGAGCGCGGCTGAACTGTATCTCGCATCTGCTCAGCCTGATTCCCTATAAAGAGATCAAGCGCGAGAAGGTCAAACTGCCCAAGCGGCAGAAGCCCAAGGGCTATCAAGAGCCGCGGAATCGCCCTTACAAGCACGTGCCGCAGCGGTATTGACGGGGAACGTGTTCGGCATCCGGCCATCGCGCGCGCGGGGCGCTCGATTACGCCATAATGAGTGCAAAAGATCCCGCCCGCGTTGCCCGATCACCGTGCCGATCCAGGGGACAACTGCATGAAGCCGAGGCGACAGATCCGGACTAGAGGTTTATCGGGCGCGCTGGTGCTGGTGGCCGCCGTGGTCATCGGCTTCGGTGACAGCTTGGCGCACGTCGCTGCCGCGCAGTCGAGCCCGCCGCCGAGCGGTAAGCCGCCGGCCCCGGCGCCGGCCGCCCCGCCGCCAAAGGGCGGCACGCCCGGAGCACCTGCGGCGCCCGCGGAGGGTGCCAAGATTGCGGCGGATCAGCTCGACTCGCTGGTGGCGCCGATCGCGCTGTTCCCGGATCCGCTTCTGGCACAGACCCTCGCCGCCTCGACCTATCCTCTCGAGATCGTCCAGCTGCAGCAGTGGCTGGCGAAGAATCCCGGCCTGAAGGACAAGGCGCTGGCTGATGCCGTGGGGAAGCAGCCGTGGGACGCGAGCATCCAGGCCATGGCGGCGATGCCCGATCTCGTCAAGCGCCTGGCCGATGACATCCAGTGGACCACCGATCTGGGCAACGCATTCCTCGCCCAGCAGAAGGACGTCATGGATGCCGTGCAGCGCATGCGCAAGAAGGCGCAGGACAAGGGCACGCTCAAGACCACCGAGCAGCAGAAGGTCGAGACCCAGACCATCGAGAACAAGAGCGTGATCGTGATCGAGCAGGCCAATCCGCAGGTCGTGTACGTGCCCTCGTACGACCCGGTGGTCGTCTACGGTCCGCCGGTCTATCCCTATCCTCCGATCTACTACCCGTACTATCCGCCGGGATCCCTGGCCGTCAGCTTTACCTTCGGCTTCATGATGGGCGCGTGGATGGGAGGTGCGTGGGGCTGGGGCTGCGGTTGGGGCGGCAACAACGTCTACATCAACCACAACAACAACTTCATCGGCGCCGGTGGCGGTGCCGGAGGAGTTGGCGGAGTCGGCGGTGTAGGGGGCGTCGGAGGTGTGGGTGGTGTTGGAGGTGTTGGAGGTGTTGGAGGTGTTGGAGGTGTTGGAGGTGTTGGAGGCGTCGGAGGTGTCGGCGGCGCCGGGGGCGTTGGTGGCGTAGGCGGCCCGGGTGGTGCCGGCGGCGTGGGTGGTCCCGGATCCCCCGGCGGAGTAGGGGGCGTTGGCGGGCCGGGCGGCGGGAATTCAAATTGGCAGCACCGCCCCGAGCATCGTGGCGGTACTCCCTATGGAGATCGCGCCACGGCTGACCGCTTCGGCGGCTCCTCGCGCGGCGCCTCGGCCGCGAGCCGCGAGGCCGGCGCACGCCAGCAGATCAGCCGCCAGGGAGGCAGTCTGCCGAGTGCCCGGGACGTGGGCGCGAGTAACCGCGGCCTGGGCTCGGCGGGAACCGGCGGCATGGGATCGGGCGCCGGCAACCGGGCCGGTGGACCGGACAGCATTGGCGGTCGCGATCTCTCGCGCGGCAGTGGGGGAGGCGGCGGTGGACGCGATGCCTTCTCTTCCGGCGGTGGCTATAGCGGTTCGCGGACGTCCGCGGCGAGCAGCCGGGGTGCCTCGAGCAGCCGCAGCTCACGGGGCGGCAGCAGCCGGGGCGGCGGCGGGTTCAGCGGCGGTGGACGCGGTGGCGGTGGGGGACGACGCCGATGAGCGCTGGCAATCGGAAGCGGAGCACGAACATGCAATCAATGCTTACGAGGCGGGCTCACCTCGCCGTCCTCTGCGCCGCGGCCGCGATGCTTGCGCTCCCCGGCAACGCCGCTGAACAGACGGCGGCGACCCCCAAGGCGAGCACGACGCCCCCGGCTGCGGCCTCCTCGGGTCCGCAGACATTCGACTCACCGCAGCAGGCCGCGGACGCCATCGTCACGGCGGCGGAGAAGTTCGATGTGCCGGCTCTGATCCGCATCGTCGGCAGCGGCAAACAGGACGTGGTGCTCACCGGCGAATACGCGCAGGACAAGGAGCGCGCCAAGCAGTTCGCGGCGATGGCCCGCAAGAAGTCGCACATCGCCGTGGATCCCAAGACCGAGAGCCGGGCTTTCCTGCTCATCGGCGAAGGGGACTGGCCGTTTTCACTGCCACTGGTGAAGCACGGCGGCCGCTGGTCGTTCGACGCCGACGCCGGCAGCGAGGAACTGTTCAACCGTCGCATCGGCGCCAACGAACTGGACGCCATCGACATCTGCCACGGCTTCGTGGACGCCCAGTTTGATTATGCCTACCGCAAGCGCAGCGGTTACGACGCGCCGGCCTATGCGCAGAAAGTGATCAGCAGCCCTGGCAAGCAGGACGGCCTGGCCTGGAAGAACTCCGACGGCACCTGGGGCGGACCCATCGGCGAGAAGATTGCCCGGGCCATCGAGCAGGGCTACAACCTGAATGCCGAGCCCTATCACGGCTACTTCTTCAAGGTGCTGAAGGGCCAGGGGTCGCACGCCCCGCTTGGAGCAATGGATTTCGTCGTCAAGGGCGTGATGATCGGCGGGTTCGCGCTTGTTGCCGCACCGGCCGAGTACGGCGAGACAGGCTTCAAGACCTTCATGGTCAGTCACACCGGCGTCGTCTACGAAAAGGACCTCGGCCCCGATACGCTCGATGCTTTTGAGAAGATGCAGCTGTTCGATCCGGACAAGTCCTGGACGCCGGTTACGGACGACTGAGTTTTCGCGGCTCCTGCACGGCGGCCGGCGCCGTCTTCCGGCTGGCCTGCTTGGGTTCTCGCCGGGCGCCGGCCCGGGCGGCCAGGAAGGCCGCCGCCCCCGTAGAGCCCGCTCCGCTCAGGAGCAGGAGTGCTGAGCCAATGCAGGCAGGGCACACGGGCGCGCCCTCAGCCGACGCTGCCGCTGCAGCACGGAGCCTTCTGCCGCGCACGCGGCCATTCACCCACCCCGCCCGGCAGGAGATCGAAGAAGTGCCACAGCGCGCAGAAGTCATCGCCCGGGCTGAAGCCGGTGTCGGAGACGCGCAGGATCGTCCCGCCGTCGCGCCTGAACACTGACACCCCCGGCATCCAGCCTCCCTTGGCGGAGACGTAGCCCATGTCGGTCGCAAAGGTCGAGCCCGCGTGACTCACCATGGGGAACGACCAGCCGCGGCTCGCGGCGAAGCGCTTCTGCACGGCAGGCTGATCGGGGCTCGAGACCGCGAAGCCGGCCCGCGGCACGACGTGCTGGTGCAGTCCGTTGTAGCCGTCGGCCCACAAGGTGCAGTAGGAGCACGACACTCCCATGTTGTGTATGACGATGAGGTCCTCGTGCTCGCCGAAGAGCGCGGACAGGCGCACCGGGCCCTCGAGGTTCGCGAACGTATAGTCCGGAACCGGCTGGGGCTCGACGGTGGCGAGCGTCTCGCGCATTTTCTCGCGAATCGCGCCGATCTGGCGGCGGTAGTCGGCAAGCTTGCCGTGCACGTCTGTGTATTTCATGAGTGAGTCTCCGGCGATCCGTCGCGTCAGGTGTCGTAAGCCGTACGGTGGCGCACCCAGGCCATCGGGTAGGGCAGGGCGTCTTCGTCGCGGCCCTTGGGCGCGATATCGAGGTAGTGATAGGCGGCGTTCAGCATGTCCAGTCCGCGCCCGTAGGTCGAGTAGGTGTGGAAGATCTGTCCGTCCTGGTGACAGAAGACACTGATGCCGGGCAGCTCGCTGCGGGTGACCTTCTGGCTGACGTAGTTGTAGAGCGCCTCACCGCGCGCCAGCGCCTCCGGTGAAAAGGAGACACTGAAGTCGAAGTTGAAATCGCTGCCCTGCGAGGAGACCCACCTGAACGTCCAGCCGAGCTTGCGTGCCTGCTCCTGCAGCTTGGCCAGCGGCGCGCGCGAGACCGCCACCAGCGACACGTCACGCTGCTTGAGGTGCGGGATGATGCCGTTGAAGTTGTCCGCCCAGAACGAGCAGCTCTTGCAGCCGATGTCCCAATCCGGGTCGTACATGAAGTGATAGACGATGAGCTGGCTGCGTCCGCCGAAGAGCTCAGCGAGCGTCTCCGCGCCGCGCTCGCTGTGGAAGCGGTAGTCCTTCTGGATGCGCTCCCAGGGCAGCTCGCGACGCTCGCGGCTGAGCTCATCACGCAAGCGGGTAAATTCCTTCTCCTTGGCGAGGAAACGCCGTCGGGCCTCGAGCCATTGGGCGTGCTCAACGATCTGTGGCGTGCTCATCGTTTTCTCTCCTGTTTGTTGGCGGCGGGCGCGTGACGCCGAGCCGGCTTCCGTACCGAATTTGATCGTCC
>Ga0335082_10000686_pt1 | contig 35167 bp, 27 predicted proteins | sample Lox_Sample_41_FD_206718 | JGI IMG/M metagenome (GOLD analysis project Ga0335082, IMG submission 206718) | Soil microbial communities from Loxahatchee National Wildlife Refuge, Florida, United States - Lox_Sample_4.1 | ecosystem: Environmental > Terrestrial > Soil > Wetlands | place: USA... | reverse complement strand
GCGCGCCCGCCACCGCTGTGAACATCGCGACGGTCTCCGGCGGTGGCGAGATCAACCTCGCCAATGACACCGCAACCGACACCGCACAGGTGGGCTCCAGTTCCGACCTGGTGATGAACAACGTCGCAGCCCCGAACCCAGTCGCCGCCGCCGCCAACATTACTTACACCCAGACCATCACCAACAGCGGTCCGAGCGATGCCACCAGCGTCGTGTTCACCGAAACCGTTCCCGCGAATACCACGCTGCAAGTGCTCACTCCTCCGACGGGATGGAACTGCAGCAATCCCGGACCCACGGGCACGCTGGTATGCTCCATCGCCGACATGCCGCCCGGAACCGCCGTCTTCACCATCGTGGTGCGTGTGAATCCGGGAACCCCGAACGGAACGGTAATCACCGATACTGCCCAGGCAACCTCCGCGGTCGGCGATCCCAACGCCGCTAACAACCGGGCGACCGCAGCCACCATCGTCGGCGCGACCGCCCAGGCAGACCTTTCCGTCAGCAACACAGCGACGCCGAACCCAGTCACGCCGACCAGCAACATTGCCTATACCCAAGTCGTCACCAACACCGGATCGGCTGCGGCCACCACCGCGACCTATTCCGATGTCGTTCCCGCGAACACTACGTTTCAATCCTTGGTCGCGGCAGCAGGTTGGACGTGCAGCACTCCGGCGGTGGGAGCGACCGGAACCGTGTCTTGCACGAATCCGAGCGTGGCCGCTGGCAGCACCGGCGCCTTCACCCTCCAAGTACGCGTGGATAATGCCGTCGCAGGAGGCACGGTCATCGCCGATACCGTCACTGTCGGAGCGACGAACGATGCCAATGCAGGGAACAACAGCGCCACTGCAACTGACTTGGTCGCGACTGCGACCCAAGCGGACCTCGCTTTGAGCACAGCCGCATCGCCGTCCGGGAATGTCTTTGCCGGCAACAACATCACTTACACCCAAACCGTTGCGAACAACGGTCCCGCTGCCGCTGCCACCGTTGCCTTCCTTGAAGCGACGCCCGCCAACACCACATTCCAGGGCGTGCTCGTTCCCGCCGGTTGGACCTGCACGACGCCTGCCGTAGGCGCGACCGGCAACGTCAGTTGCACGAATCCGAGTCTGGCAGCCGGGTCGGTCGCCAATATCAGTGTCGCAGTCAAAGTTAACGCCGCTGCCGCCAATGGGACGGTGATTACCGCGACATCCTCGGTATCGTCGGCGACCAGTGACCCCAGTGCCGCGAACAATTCAACCGCCACCACGACGACGGTAGTGTCCGTCGTTGACGTAGTTGTGGCCAATTCTGGCGCGCCGTCGCCGGTTGCAGCGGGCAACAACATCACCTACACGCAGACCGTGACCAACCGCGGCCCGAGTAACGCCGCCACCGTAGCTTTCACTCAGGCGACTCCAGCCAATACCACGTTCCAGTCGCTGACGCCCCAAGCGGGATGGGCTTGCAGCATGCCCCCGGTCAACGGTACCGGCACAATCAATTGCACGATCGCAACCCTGCCTCCGACGACGACAGCGAACTTCACCGTGGTACTACGGGTAAATGTCGGCACGGCTGCGGGCACCATCATTGGCGAGACCGCGACCGCCACGACTGTATCGCGCGACACCGTTCCGGCCAACAACTCGGCACTGGTCAACATCGCAGTAGGCGTCACCGGACAGGCCGACATGCGGGTGACCAACTCCGGCACTCCCGACCCCGTCACCGCCGGCAACAACATTACCTACACCCAGGTCGCCACCAACGGCGGACCAAGCAACGCCATGGCCGCCACCTTCAACGAAGCGACGCCCCCGAACACGACTTTTGTCTCATTGCCTGCGGTGGCCGGCTGGCTTTGCACCACACCGGCAGTGGGGGCCGCGGGAACCATCAACTGTACCGCCGCAACCTTCGCCAGTGGGTCTTCCTCAACGTTTACCGTGACCCTGAAGGTCGCCAGTGGCACCCCCAACGGAACTCTGATCAACGATGCCGTCACGGTCGGCGCGACCACCGCCGATCCCAACGCGGGCAATAACATCGCCTCGTCGAGCATTGCCGTGGGCACTAGCGCTGATCTTTCCATCACCAGCGCCGACAGCCCGGATCCTGTCATCGCTGGCAACAACATCACCTATACTCAGGTGCTGACCAACCCTGGCCCCAGCAATGCAGCAAACGTAACCTTTACCGAGGCCATTCCCGCCAACACGAACTTCCGCACTTTCACTCCACCCGTCGGCTGGACCTGCAATACCTTGGTCGTCGGTGGCACCGGAACTCTGACTTGCACCATCGCCAGTCTCGCGCCGGGTACTACGAATTTCCCACTCGCTGTGCAGGTCAACCCCGGCACGCCTTCAGGAACGACCATCACCGATACGGTGACCGTGACGTCTGCCACGGACACCAACAACGCGAACAACACGGTGGTCACCACAACGACGGTCGCTACCGGCACCCAGGCTGACCTGGCGATGACAAACTCGCCCTCCGCCCCATCCGTAGCCGCCGGGTCCAACATCACCTACACGCAAACCGTCACCAACAACGGCCCCGCCGCTGCCACGACGTTGACCTTCACGGAGAACATTCCCGCAAATACGACGTTCCAGTCGATTGTTCAGGGGCTCTGGAGTTGCTTAACCCCCGCCGTCGGCGCTACAGGCACAGTCACGTGCACGCTGGCGACTCTGAACGCAGCCGCCAGCGCGCCCATTTCGCTCACCGTGCAGGTCAACAGCAACACACCGTCGGGAACTGTGATCGGCGACACCGCCTCCGTCATCGCCGCGACGGGTGATCCCAATCCGGGCAACAGTAGCGCGACGGCCAACGTCACCGTCGGCACCGGCACGACCGCGGATGTCTCCATCACCAAAACAGCAGCCCCCACCCCGGTCGCACAGCGTAACCTCCTGACCTACACATTGGTTGTGACCAACAACGGACCCGCGAGCGCGACCAATGTGACCGTGGTCGACGTTCTGCCCTCCGTCCTGAAATTCGTTTCCGTCGTGACCACGGCCGGCACCTGTTCGCAGGCGGCCAACACCGTCACGTGCCAGGTGGGAACGCTCGCGAATGCCGGCACCGCGACCATCAACATCGTGGTGACGCCGCAAAGCCCCACCATCGTCACGAACTCGGCGATGGTCACTGCCGATCAGACCGATCCCGTCTCGGCCAACAACATCGCCAACGCAACCACGCTGGTAACAGCTCCGACGCGCATCAATCTGCAATCCTTCACTGCGGAAGGAACCACCCGAGGCACCGTCCTTCGCTGGAAAACCGGCGGAGAACTCAACAATCTCGGATTCAACCTGTACCGCGAGCAGAATGGCGAGCGCATCCGACTCAATCCCACGCTCGTAGCGGGCTCGGCGCTCATGATGAGCGGCTATCTCGAAAAGCACGCCGCGAAGAGCTATGCGTGGATCGATCCTGCAGCCACTCCTTCCAGCGTCTATTGGCTCGAGGACCTTGACCTGAGTGGCGAGCGCACGTTGCACGGGCCGGTCACCGCTAGCGTCACTGCTTCCTCGAGCAAAGTGTCGCCTTCGCTGACCATGGCTCAGTTCGCATCAACGACCGCGCAGGCCGCGCCAGCCAGCCACGTGGTCGAGAACCGTCCGCAGATGATCGCGGCGACGCAGGCACAGAACGACCAGCAGTTCGATCTCGCGGCCCATCCTGCCGTAAAGATCATGGTGGATCACGAAGGCTGGTACCGCGCGGCGCAGCCCGACTTGGTTGCCGCCGGACTTGATCCCAATGCCGATCCGCGTAACCTGCGTCTCTTCGTCGAAGGCGTCGAGCAACCCATGGTGATTGCTGGCGCCAGTGCAGGCCCCGGCGGCTTCGGCGCCACAGCTGCGATCGAGTTCTATGGCACCGGTATGGACACGCCGTCGACTGGCACGCGCGTGTATTGGCTGATTGCTGGTGGCCACCTTGGCCTTCGCGTCAGCACCTCGAGTGAACTGCCAAGCGGCCACGGATATCTCCAGCAATTCCAACAAACTGTTCAATTGAGGCAACGCACCACGTACTTTGCGGCCCTCATCAATTCGCAAGATGACAACTTCTTCGGCGCGCTCGTCTCGATGACCCCGACCGACGAGACTGTCGACACCCCGCACGTCGCCGCATCCAATTCCGTGCCCCGGCTGGAAGTGGTGCTGCAGGGCGTCGGAGACGGCGTCCCTCACGACGTAACCGTAGCGTTGAATGGCGGTACCCTCGGCCAGGTCTCGTTCGTCGGCCAGACGAAGGGCATTCTGCGAGTTAACCTGTCGCCCGGCCAGTTACTCGACGGCGCCAACACGGTCACACTCGCCGCCCAGGATGGCGACACTGACATCAGCCTGGTCGACCACATCAACATCACCTATCCGCAGGAGATTGCCGTCGACGCCGGGCAGCTCAAATTTACCGCCCGTGCCGGAGCCCCGGTGCAGATCGGCAACTTCCAGGAAACGTCGGTTCGTGTCTTCGACCTGACCAATGCCGCGCAGCCCGTGGAACTCGCAACCCGCATGGTCGCAGGCGGGGGCGGCGCCTACGCTGCGCAAGTCCAGGTGCCGTTCGCACCTTCTGGCCGCCATGTGCTGATGGCGCTGGGCTCCAGCCAGATCGCGCAAGCCGCCGGCTTCGTCGCCAACCAGCCTTCACAGTGGCACATCCCGCAAGTCGGAAGCGACGTTGTCATGATCACGCATCCGGCGTTCGCCGATGCGCTCGCCCCGTTGGCTGATGTGCGCCGCCAGCAGGGGCATACCGTCTCGCTGGTCCTGACCGACGACGTCTACGACGAATTCAGCTTCGGAGAACATAGCCCGCAAGCCCTCCGCGACTTCCTGCTGACCGCCACCAAGAACTGGAGCACGAAGCCGAAATACCTGTTGCTGGCCGGAGACGCCTCTGTCGATCCGCGAAATTTCCTCGGCTTCGGAGATTTCGATTTCGTCCCGACACGCATCATTCCGACCGCGCAGTTGATGACCGCTTCCGACGACTGGTTCTCCGACTTCAGCAATAGCGGAGTGCCCGCCCTCGCCACCGGCCGGTTGCCGGTGCGCACAGCCGACGATGCGCGCGCGGTCGTCGCCAAGATCGTAGGCTACGAAACCGGAACCAACAGCGGTGACTGGACCCGCCAGGCCCTCCTCATCGCCGACCGTAACGACACAGTCGACTTCACCGCCGACACGCAGAAGATCGCCTCCCTGTTGCCGACATCGATGCAACCGACGCAGATTCTCGCCACCAACCTCGACCCCGGCACGGCCCGCGCCGAAGTACAGAGCGCACTCAGCGCCGGACAACTCCTGGTCAACTACCTCGGCCATGGTTCGGTCGAAGTGTGGTCGGGCGACAACCTGCTGAATGACGATTCCGCCGCTGCCCTCGCCAACGCCCCGCGCCTGCCGGTCGTCCTGACCTTCGACTGTCTCAACGGATTCTTCCACGACGTCTACACCCAGAGCCTGTCGGAAGCCCTGCTGCTCAACAACCAGGGCGGAGCGGTAGCGGTAGTGGCGTCATCAGCCCTGACCGACGCCCAACCGCAGGCCCAACTCGACCGCAAGCTGGTGCAGTCGCTCTTCCAGAACGGCGGCACGACCCTCGGCGACGCCCTGGTGCAGGCCAAGGCCGCAATCAAAGCCAAAGACGTGCGCCGGACTTACCTGCTGTTCGGAGATCCACTCCTGCGGTTGAAGTGGCCATCGGCGCAGCACTAGAGGCAGGTTCCCTGAACTGCCTTCCCTGAGAATTATTTTGGGAAGGGCACCTCTTCTGCCCCGCCGCATAGCAGTGTAGACATCCGGCTTCAACCCCGTCGCTGGGTGGTGCAATGGCGCACTATAATCACGCCGATGGCCAGCGACCCCTTCCTCTCGTGGGCGAACCGGACCGTGCCCCGCTCGGGACGCGAAGAGCCCTACCTCAGCATCCAGGACATCGTCGTGTTTGTCCGTGACCTGGAAGTCAGTAAGCGGTTCTACGTCGACAAGCTGGGCTTCGAACTGATTACCGAACAGTGCCTTCCCACCGGCGTCCGCTGGATTGAAGTGGCGCCTCCCGACGGCAGCGCCAATCTTGCCCTGGTTGAGCCCAAGCCCGACCGGCCGGAATACCAGCTGATCGGCGGCTACCGCTGGGTTCTTTTCATGACGGAAGATGTCCAAGCCACTTACAAGGAGTGGAGTGAACGCGGCGTTCGCTTCTCATTTGCGCCGGAGACGCCGGGGTGGGGCGGAACCTACACACGATTCGAAGATCCCGACGGGAACGCGTTCGGGCTGGAAGGGTTCGATGAAGTCAGGCGAAACTTGGAGTTGCGCCGGCAGGAGCAGGCGGAAAAACTCGAAGCCGAACGCCGCGTCGCCCAGGAACTGGAAATCGCCAGACAGGTGCAGGCGCGCTTGTTTCCCCAGATTCAGCCGGAGTTGAAGACTGTGGAATACGCAGGCATCTGCCTGCAGGCGCGACAAGTTGGAGGAGACTACTTCGACTTTCTGAATCTCGGGCCGCAGCGGCTGGGGCTGATCATCGGCGATGTTTCCGGCAAGGGGATCGCTGCAGCCCTGCTGATGGCGAACCTGCAGGCCAGCCTGCGCAGCCAGTCTGCGTTAGCCTTCGATCAGCCGGAGGTATTGCTCAAGTCCGTCAACCGCCTCTTCTATGACAACACCAGCGAGAGCGCCTACGCCTCGCTCTTGTTCGCCGAGTATGACGACGCAACACGCCGACTGCGCTATGCCAATTGCGGACACTTGTCCGGCATTTTGCTGAGAAGCAACGGCAAGGTAGAGCAGCTTGAATCAACCAGCACGCTGCTGGGGCTGTTCAGGGATTGGGATTGCTCCATGTGCGAGCAGGAACTCCATCCCGGCGACGTGCTCGCGCTTTACACCGATGGCATCACCGAAGCCTGTAACGAGCACGGAGAAGAATTTGGCGAGCGCCTTCTGATTGAATCGCTGCGGCACCATCGGGAACTCTCGTGCCAGGCTTTGCTGGCTGCAATTGTGGACCGGGTCCGCCGCTTCGGCTCGCAGGAGCAACACGACGACATCACCGCAATCGTGGCGAAGTTCAAAGCCGCTGAATGATAACGCCGCAAAGAATTCCTGCTTCCTTGCCCTCTCCACAGCGTACTGACGACGCATTCGCTCAAGGCGACTTGCGGGACCTTTCGCCGGGGTCCGGACCGTGGCGTGCCCAGGCTGCGATCAGCGCCACGCAGTAGTCGAGAGACAGGCAGACGAGGTATGCTTACGGGCAACAATTGCCGCTAAGCGGCCGGCTGGCAACACGATCGGGATTCCTGTGAAAAAGTTCTCATCCCGACGTCTTCCGCAACTCTTTGGGGCTCTGCCGGTGCGGTTTTGTTGCAGCCCTTGTGACTGTCGCCACTCGGTTTGCAGCGTGAACGGGGTCAATTCTTCGCCATCATTCTTGTAGAAGGAGAATATCGATATGTCCCTATTGCCCGATCCCACCTTTTACCCCTCGCCGGGCATGGCGATGAAAGCTGCTCCGGAGCACCTCGCTTACGTCTGTTTGCTCAACGTCAGCAAGAATGGGAAACGGGACGCCATGGGCGTCATCGATGTCGATTCCCATTCGCCCACCTACAGTCAGATCGTCAGCCAGGTGGATTTTCCCCACAACGATAACGAGTTGCATCATTTCGGCTGGAATGCCTGCAGCGCCTGCCTGTGCCCGCAAAACCCGCATCCCCACATGGAGCGTCGCTACCTCATCGTCCCTGGCATCGGATCCTCTCGAATTCACATTCTCGACACAAAAGCGGGCAATAACCAACCCAAGATCGTCAAAGTGATCGAGCCGGAAGAGTTCATCAGAAAGACCGGCTACACCTCCCCGCATACCATTCATTGCGGACCTGACGGCATCTATGGCAGTGCGCTCGGTTCGGCCAGTGGCGATGGTCCGGGCGGCATCTTCCTCATGGATGCGACTACGTTTGAGCTGAAGGGCCAGTGGGAGAAGGAGCGCGGTCCGCAGAATCTGGCCTATGACTTCTGGTGGCACCTCGGGCACGACACCATGATCACCTCCGAATGGGGCACTCCGAACATGGTCAAAGACGGACTCAACCCGGAGTTGCTCATGGCCGGAAAGTACGGGCACAAACTTCACATATGGGACTTGGACAAGCGTCGCCACCTGCAAGAACTCGACCTCGGAGCCGAGCAACAGATGGTGCTGGAGCTTCGGCCCTCCCACGATCCAAAAAAGACTTTCGGATTCGTCGGCGTCGTCGTCTCCCTGAAGGATCTTTCGTCTTCCATCTGGATGTGGTACCGCGATGACACTGCCAAGAATGGAAAATGGGCTGTCCGCAAGGTGATTGAAATTCCCGCCGAGGCGGCCGATCCGGAAACCCTGCCGCCGCTGCTCAAAGGCTTCAAAGCTGTGCCCCCGCTCGTATCCGACATCAACCTCTCGCTCGACGACCGTTTCCTCTATGTTTCGTGCTGGGGAACGGGCGAGTTCATCCAGTACGACGTCTCCGATCCCGCAAACCCGAAGAAAACCGGCTCGATCCATGTCGGCGGCATCGTGCGCCGTGCCCCTCACCCGAACAAGCCGAAGCAGTCTCTGAACGGCGGCCCCCAGATGGTCGAGGTCAGCCGTGACGGAAGGCGCGTCTACTTTACCAACTCGCTCTACTCTCCGTGGGATGAGCAGTTCTATCCCGACGGTGTAAAGAGCTGGATGGTGAAGATCGATACCAACTCTGCGGGCGGGATGAAATTGGATGACAGATTCTTTGTCGAGTTCGACCAATTGCGCGCTCACCAGGTACGGCTCGAAGGCGGTGACGCCTCGTCGGACTCCTATTGCTATTCGGATCCGCAATGACACACGCCGGACTCACTCCGACGGCCTTATGGCTGCTGCTGCTCCTTGGCGCTTATCACGGACTTAACCCGGGAATGGGATGGCTCTTCGCCGTGGCGCTGGGGATGCAGGAGCAGAAGGGAAGCGCGGTGGTGCGATCGCTCGTTCCCATTGCCATCGGCCACGCGGCAGCGATCGGCAGCGTCGTCCTGGTCGCTGCGATTCTCGGCATGACGCTGCCCCTCGTCGTCATCCGCTATTGCGTTGCCGCAATCTTGGTCGGCCTTGGGGTCTATTGCCTGGCCCGTCATTGGCACCCGCGCTGGGTCCGTATGCAGGTAGGTTTCACGGATTTGACCATCTGGTCCTTCCTGATGGCCTCGGCCCACGGTGCCGGTTTGATGGTGGTGCCGGTGCTACTGGGCAGCAATACGGTGCAGGCGCAAGGCGCGATGGCACTCCACAGTCATCTGTCTGATGCCGCCGGCCCCCTCGCGGCGATCGTCGCCACCCTGGTCCACACCTTTGCCTACCTTGCGGTCACGGCTCTGATCGCGTGGATAGTCTATCGAAAGCTGGGCCTCACCCTTCTCCGTAAGGCCTGGCTCAATTTCGACTTGGTCTGGGCCGCCGCTCTCGTGGTTACAGGGCTTGTTACCCTCCTGATGTAGCCCTTAGTCCTTGTGCCCACCAAAGCGTTAAGATGCCTCTGTCGATTCCGGAGGCCCCATGTCCAAGGAAATCTCTCGCCGCCAGTTTCTCGAAAACATCGGATTAGGAACCGCAGCCGGGACCAGCCTTTTGCTCCTCAAAGACGTCGCTGCCGCGACCCCGAAAGCCGATCCCCTCCCCTCCCGCACTCTCGGCCGAACCGGCGCCAAGGTTTCAATTCTCGCGTTCGGGTGCGGCAGCCGCTTCCTTATGTATAAGGACGAAGATAGCGCCACCTCCATCCTCAATCGCGCCATCGACCTCGGCATCACCTATCTCGACACCGCCTACGCCTACGGCGACGGTGAGAGCGAAACGCGCGTCGGCCGGGTCATGGCCACGCGCCGCAAAGACGTCTGGCTGGCTACGAAAATTCCCGACCGCACCCGCGACGAATTCCTCCGCCGCCTCGAGGCCAGCCTCAAGCGTCTCCAGACCGACCACGTCGATCTCGTCCACATCCACAGCCTCGGCCACGCCGACGACCTCGATAAAATCGAAGCCCCGAACGGCGCACTGAAAGGTCTGATGGAAGCCCGCGACCAGAAAATGGCCCGCTTCGCCGGCATGACCAGCCACACCGACGGCGCTGTCATGGCCAAAGCCATCGAACGCCACGATCTCGACTGCGTGCAAATGGCGCTCAACGCCTCACGCAACGGCCGCTTTGAAGAACTGGCCCTCCCCGCCGCCAACGCCAAGAACCTCGGCGTGATTGCCATGAAAGTAACCGGTCAAGAGTTCCTCGTAGGCGATGGACAAGGCAAGGCCGACATGAACTCTCTGCTTCGCTACTCCATGAGTCTGCCCGTGACCACGGCGGTCGTGGGAATGCCGCGCCCCGAAATGCTCGCTCACAACGTCGAGTCGGCTCGAACCTTCTCCCCGCTCAACGATCAGGAGAAAGAGCGCCTGCGGCAGCAACTCGGATCTTCGCGTGAGGGATTAGAGAAACGCCTGGTCGGCCATCTCGATGGCCCCACCACGAACCCAGAAATGTTCTTCGCCTAGGGCTGTTCGGAAGTCGGGCGGTGCGCTATTTCTCCATCGCCGAAGTCCAGTTAAGAAAGACCGACAGAGGAGCCGTTGCGGATTCATCCAGCTGCGTAGCAATCAGGAATCGTTGTCCATCGGCGCTCACGTCGTACGAGAAAGTATCCTGCGACGAGATCGCCTGCCGCCGATGCGTTTGAAACAGGGCCGCCGGAGAGCCGGATTCAAAGCTTGCACCGGTGGAAACCGGCGCCGCCATCATCTTCGAGTCCGGCGACAGATAGAACAATTCTTTGCCGTCCCTGCGCCACTTAGGCTCCTGCCCGCCGCCGCTCGACACTTGCCACTTTCCATTGCCACTCGGGAAGGGCGTCACATAGACTTCCATGCTGCCCGATTCATTGGACGCGTACGCCACCCAGCGCCCATCCGGCGAAAACTGCGCCGCCTTCACCAGCCAACCTTGGACCAGCGGCTTCAGTGTCCGGTCCGCCAGGGTCAGATACCACAGTTCATTCCGTCGCCGGGTCAGAATGTACTTCCCGTCGCGCGACCAGTCCAGGGAATTGAATGCGTCCCCGCCCACTTCCGCGATTTCTTCATCCGATCCGGACCCGTCCGCGTTCTTCAAATAGAGTTTGAAATTGAGGCTGCGGTTTGAACTGTAAACCAGCTTCCTTCCATCGGGACTCCAGGTTGGCGTTGTATCCAGTGCCGGATCGAACGTCAGCCGCGTCGTTGTATCGCGTGCCGGATCCTGAACCCATAGATCAACGTTGCGCCCATCCTGATCGGTTTGGTCGGTTGCGATCCGCCGCCCATCCGGTGACAACTTTACGTTGGCATACCACGACGGCTTGCCGCTCAAACCCACCGTTTTTCCGTTGCGATCGAACCATGTGAGTTGCGACAGGTACACGCCTTTCCCGGTCTGTGCCACCAGCACCTGGGGTCCCGCGACGCTGAACACCGCTCGGTAGACCTGGGGAAAGTACAAGACCTCGTCTGTCAGGGTGTGTGGCTCCCCGCTTAACGAGAAATTCCGTAAATCGAACGGTTGTGCCACCAGCGTCTGGTCTCGCATGTACACAAGGTAGCCGGGTTCGGAATAGAACGCATTAGAACTGGTGTTCACGACGAATTTCTTCTCGTTCGAGTCCAGAGAGCCGACATAGATCGCATTGATGCCCGCCCGTCCGCTGAAATTGGCGGCTAGATAGAGAAAATGTCTTTGGTCGGGCAAAAACACAGGCCAGCGATGCCCGACTTCCGCGCGCGCCGTGTCCACTTTTGTCAGTTCCACCGGCGTGCCCCCCGAGGACGAGACGCGCAACAACGGTCCCAGCGCGTCGGGTGCGAAAATGACTGTGTCGTCGCGATTCCATGCCCCGCCCCGCCCGTTCGGTGCACCGCACAGTACCTGTACGAGTCCACCGGAGGCGTCAATCTTCTTGACTTTTCCGTCGGCAAAGAACCCGATCGACCTTCCATCCGGCGACCAGAAGGGAAACGATGCCCCGTGCGTCCCCTCCAGCGACGTCGTCTTCCGGCTACCGACTTCGTGGGTCCACAGGATGTAATCATTGGTCGGCGCGTAATAGCCCACCATGGCCAGCACCCGTCCGTCCGGCGATAAAGCCAGGTCGTTGGCGGCGAAGGGAACCGCCGCGCTGAATGACATGGCCGGCTGGCGCTGGTGGCTGGCTGTCCACCAGGCCATGCCTCCGGCTAGCGTGAGCAGAAAAAACGCCCCGGCTAAGATCCAGCTCACCCGCTGCCACTTCGGATGTCCAGCGACAGCCTGCCTGGCTGCGCCCACTTCCGCGCCCCCCTCGGCGATCCACTTCAACTCCGCCGCCAGGTCGCTCGCGCTCTGCCAGCGTTCATCCGGATCCTTCGCCAGGCACTTCTTGACCACGCGTTCCAACCCCACCGGCGTCATCGGCTGCAAACCCGCCATCGGCGGCGGTTCGGTGGTCAGAATGGCCGCGATCAGGCTCGCTCGGCTCTTGCCGCTGAACGCCGGCTTGCCCGTCGCCATTTCGTAGATCAACTCCCCAAGAGCGAAGATGTCAGCGCGAGCATCCGCTTCCTTGCCCTCCAACTGCTCCGGAGCCATGTACTGGAACGTTCCAACCAGCATCCCCTCGCTGGTCAGTTTGGCCTGTTCCATCGTCATCTCGGTTAGCGCGGCGGCCAGAGGCGCGGGCCCGGACTGTTTCGCCAATCCGAAGTCCATCAGCTTTGCCCCGGTCTTCGTCAGCATGACGTTGCCCGGCTTCAAATCGCGATGCGTGATTCCCAGCTTGTGAGCCTTGGCCAGCGCCTCCGCGATCTGCGACGCAATGCGCAAGGTCTGTTCCGGAGGTAAGGGTCCCTTCGAGAGCCGCTGCTCCAGCGTCTCGCCTTCCACCAGTTCCATCACGAGAAAGTCCACGCCATCCTGATGTCCGACGTCATGCAGGGTACAAATATGAGGATGCGAGAGCTTGGAAACCGCCTTCGCCTCGCGCTCCAGCCGCTGTCTCAGATTAAGATCTGAAGACAGGGATCCGGGCAGCACCTTGATAGCCACATCGCGCTCCAGCCGCGTGTCTCGGGCGCGGTAAACCTCACCCATGCCTCCCGCTCCGAGGGCGGATTGAATCTCGTACGGACCCAGTTTTGTGCCGCTTGTCAGCGTCATCGCTCGCGCATTATAGCCGAATTGATCTTGTCAGCTTCCCGAATGGCGGCGGGCGCGGCCGGTGCGACTGCGCCTTCTTCACCCCGGGGAGTTGCGGACTCCCCGCCTTCTCGTGCACGATGGTACGAACACAATCATCGTTCCACCAGGTCTGAGGAGCAGGTTCTTACATGAGCTTTCACCGTGCGGCCGGCGCCGCGCTCGCGGGGAGAAGTTGCGTTTCACGGGTTTGGATCGCGGTCCTTATTGTCATCGCTGTAACCGGGTTTTCCACTTCGTGCGGCAGTTCGTCGAAATCTTCGGCCACCCACAACGCCTACGTCACTTTGCCCCAGACGTCCAACGTCGCTCTGGTCCGCATCAACGATTCCACCGGGGCCATCAGCGTCATCTCCCAGACGACTCCGGTCCAGGGAACTTCGCCCACCGGCGTTGCGCTCGATCCCAGCAAGAAGTTTCTTTACGTATCGAACGGATCCCCTGCCAATACCGTCTCCGTCTATAACATCGCCGGGGATGGTACCCTGACCCTGAGTGGTGCTGCCATCCCGGTGGGTTCCGGACCGCGCTCGCTGGTGATTGATCCTTCAGGCAAGTACCTCCTCATCACCGAAACCTTTGACAACAAGGTGTCGGTCTATTCCCTCGGCTCCGGGACCCTGACGCTGGTGGGAAGGTTTGACGCCGACCGCAATCCGAACGAATTGACTTTCTTTCCTTCCGGCGAATTTGTCTACGTCTCGAATTCGACCGGCTTCATCACCGCCTACGCCTTCGACTCGACCACCGGAAGTCTGACCGAAGTTCCCGGCTCGCCATTCCCTTCAGGCGGTGGTGTCGCGGGTCTGGAGCTTGATAAGAGCCGGCAGTTCCTGTTTGCCGCCAACGCGACCGACGGAACCGTCTCGGTGTTCACGATTAATCCCGGCACCGGCGCCTTAGCCCAGATTTCCGGTTCGCCTTTCCCTGCAGGCAGTGGCCCGCGCGCCCTGACGGTCGATACCACCAACGCCTTCCTCTACGTCGCCAATCAGGGATCCAACGACATATCCGCTTTCACCCTGAATGCCAGCACCGGTGCACTCACCGCCATCAGTGGCTCTCCATTTACGGCAGGAACTCAGCCCGTATTCATCATGGCCGAGCCCGCCGGTGGATTTATCTACGTCGGCAACCAGGGCAGCACCAATCTCAGTTCGTACTCATTCGATACGACGACCCCGGGCAAGCTCGATCCCGTTTCTGGTTCGCCGTTTACCGTCGGCTCAGCGCCAGGGGGCATGGTCATCGTCCACTGATCGGCTCGTCACCCCCAGTTGTGATCGCAATCACTGCCCCAGGTTTGCCGAAGGGCGATAAGAGAGATGGAGCACTTTGCCACACCCTTGAGGCGCACCCCATGTGTCTGGCCATTCCCGGCAAGATTCTGAGCAGCGAGGACCTGGGTCTGGCCCGCACCGGCCGCGTCCAGTTCGGTGGTATCGTGCGCGACGTACGTCTCGACTTCGTCCCCGAAGCCCAGACCGGAGACTACGTCATGGTCCATGTCGGTTTCGCCATCAGCAAAGTCGACGAAGCCGAAGCCAAGCGGACCTACGAACTCCTCTCCGAAATGGGTGCCCTGGAAGGCGACCTCCCGCCCGAAGACGTCTCCCAAAACTGATCCCCAGGTGCCATCCGTCCCACCTATCTATCCTGCCAACCATCGTTTCTGCTTTCCTTCGTGCACCTTGGTGTCCTTCGTGGTTAAAAGGTTTGCTGGGCGGCACCGGAAAGAACCCCAGCGCGACAGCAGCACCCATGTGCGATCCTCACTCCTCAATGTGATCCCTGTCACCGAGGCGATGTTCATCTCGCCCTAGAGTTAGAGCGGGGACGTTTCTCCATCGCCCACGCGGTCCATGAAATACCTTGACGAATACCGCGACGCGCGCATCGCCCGCGCCCTGGCTGCCGAAATCGCCCGCGAAGTCCGCGGCCACTGGGTTCTCATGGAAATCTGTGGCGGCCAGACCCACACCATCATGCGCTACGGCCTGGACGAGCTCCTCCCCCCGAACATCGAACTCGTCCACGGTCCGGGCTGCCCCGTCTGCGTCACCCCGCTCGAAACCATCGACAAGGCGCTTGAGTTGGCCGCTCGCCCCGAAGTGATTCTCGTCTCTTACGGCGACATGCTGCGCGTGCCCGGCTCCCGCACCGACCTCTTCACCGTCAAGGCCCAGGGCGGCGACGTTCGCGTCGCCTACTCGCCCACCGAGGCCCTGAAGATTGCCCGCCAGAATCCGGACCGCAAAGTCGTCTTCCTCGCGATTGGATTCGAGACCACCGCCCCGGCCAACGCGATGGCCGTCTGGCAGGCAAAGCGCGAAGGCATCGGCAACTTCTCCGTCCTGGTTTCGCACGTGCTGGTGCCACCCGCCATTCGCGCCCTCATGTCCTCGCCCGACTGCCGCGTGAACGGCTTTATCGCTCCCGGCCACGTCTGCACCGTCATGGGCTATGAAGAATACGAATCCCTGGTGCGCGACTTCCGCGTCCCGGTTGTCGTCGGCGGATTCGAGCCCGTCGATTTGCTCGAAGCCGTGCTCATGCTGGTCAAGCAACTCGAAAAGGGCGAAGCCCGCGCCGAGAATCAGTACGTTCGCTCCGTGAACTATCTGGGTAATCTGCCGGCCCAGCGCGTAATTCAGGAAGTTTTCGAAATCGCCGACCAGAAATGGCGTGGCATCGGATCGATTCCCAACAGCGGCCTGCGCCTGCGCGAAGAATACGGCGACTACGACGCCTCGCGTATCTTCGGCCTCGAGACAATCACCGCGGACGAGCCCGCAGAGTGCATCAGCGCCAAAGTTTTGCAGGGACTGAAGAAGCCGACGGACTGCCCGGCGTTCGGCATGCGCTGCACGCCGCACAATCCGTTGGGCGCACCCATGGTGTCGTCGGAAGGAGCCTGCGCGGCGTATTACAACTACCGAAGGACGGTAGTTGGTAGCCGGTAGTCGGCACCAGCGAAGACCTGGTTCTGCCGAAGACCGACTACTGACTACCGGCTACTAGCATGGCGGAGAAGACAAATTCGCTCGCTCAACTCACCTGCCCGGCTCCCCTGCCGAAGAAGGACACGATTGTCCTCGGCCACGGCAGCGGCGGCCGTCTCGGCGCCGATCTCGTGCGCGAAATCTTCCTGCCCGCCTTCGACAATCCAGTCCTCGCCCGCCTCGACGACCAGGCAACCGTATCCGTGAACGGCACGCGTCTCGCCTTCACCACCGACTCGTTCGTCGTCAAGCCGCTTTTTTTCCCCGGCGGAGACATTGGCTCCCTCGCGGTCCACGGCACGGTTAACGACCTCGCCATGGGCGGAGCGAAGCCTCTGTTCCTGAGCGCGGCCTTCATCATCGAAGAAGGCCTCTCCATGGAAGTTTTGCGACGAGTCGTTGCCTCGCTGCGCACCGCCGCTCAAAATGCCGGCGTCGAAATCGTCACCGGCGACACCAAAGTCGTCGAGAAGGGAAGCGGCGACGAACTCTTCATCAACACGACGGGAATCGGTCGAGTACCCGATGGCCTCGATCTTTCCGCCAGCTATGCCCGCCCCGGCGACAAAATTCTCCTCAGCGGCTCCATCGGCGAGCACGGCATAGCCATCCTCGCTCAGCGCGAGGGCCTGGAATTCGAAAGTCCGGTCGAAAGCGACAGCGCACCTCTGCACAACCTGGTCGCCGACATCCTGCAAGTCAGCAGCGAAATCCGCTGTATGCGAGATCCCACACGCGGAGGAGTATCGAGCACGCTGAATGAAATCGCTGAGCAGTCGCGCGTAGGTATTCGCCTCGAAGAGAGCACAATCCCGATCCGCGAAGAAGTCCGTGGCGCCTGCGAAATGCTGGGACTCGATCCGATGTACGTTGCCAACGAAGGCAAGATGGTCGCGATTGTCGCGGCCGAAGCGGCGGAAACGGTCCTTGAATCGATGCGCCGCAATCCGCTGGGCAAAAACGCGCAGATCATCGGCACGGCAGTCGAGTCGCCGCAGCCGCTGGTCACTATGCGCACGGCATTGGGCACCAGCCGCATCGTCGACATGCTCGCCGGCGACCAGCTGCCAAGAATTTGTTGAGGAGACAGAGAATCCACCACGGAGGCACAGAGACCACTGAGAAAGTCGAAAAAGCAGATTCCATCATGCGTTCTGATAAATGTCATCCTGAGCGCAGCAGGAACGAAGCGAAGCGTAGTTCTTGCGGAGTCGAAGGACCCCTACCCGAGCCAAACAGTGTGCGAGGAGTAGGAATCGATCGAAGCGCTTGAGTGAGGGAAAAAGGTTTTCTCCGTGCCTCCGTGGTGGAAGTTGAAGCTATGCACGAACTCGGCATCGCCAATTCGATCCTCGACGGCGTCGCTAAAGAAATCGAACGTCGCCCCGGCTCCCGTCCGACGAAAGTCGGCGTGCGCATCGGAGAACTCGCCGGCGTCGATCCCGACGCCCTCCGCTTCGCCTTCGAAGCTTTGACCGCCGAGACCGATCTCGCTCAACTGCAACTCGACATCGAATTCCGCGCCCCGCAAGCCCGCTGTCGCGACTGCTCCCGTGAATACGAAATCCATAGCTACGAATTGATCTGTCCCGCCTGCCAAAGCCCAAACGGCCAATGCATCAGCGGGGACGAACTCGAATTTGCCTACCTGGAGGTGGAAGACAATGAACCGTGTGCCGCTGGAAGGAAAAGTCCTGAATGAAAACGCGCGCGTAGCGGCCGAGCTGCGCGAGCGCTTTCGCGCAAACCGCGTGCTGGTCGTCAACCTGATCAGCTCTCCGGGATCGGGCAAGACCACGCTGCTCGAAAAGACGCTCGAGAACCTGCCCACGGCTGAGCATGTCGCCGTGCTCACCGGCGACCTCCAGACCGAAAACGACGCGAATCGCCTGAAACGCTATGGATTCCCCGTCAAACAGATCGTCACCGGCGGCACCTGCCATCTCGACGCCCGCATGATCGAGAAACACATCGCCGACTGGGACCTCGCGAAACTCGACCTGCTGATCATCGAAAACGTAGGCAACCTTGTGTGCCCGTCGAGTTATGACCTCGGCGAAGCCGCGAAGATCGTCTTACTAAGTGTGACCGAAGGCGAAGACAAGCCGCTGAAGTATCCGTCGATCTTCTTCAAATCTGAGTTAATGGTCCTGACCAAAACCGACCTGCTGCCCTACGTGCCCTTCGACATTCAGGAGGCAGTCGAAAATGCCCGCCGCGTCCACCCCGAAATAGAGATGCTCCGCGTGTCCTGCCTGACCGGCAACGGCCTGCACGACTGGCTCAACTGGCTGGAAGGAAGAAAGAGGGCGTTCCTTGCGGAAGTGGCGGAGACGGTGGCGTAGGTTGACTTACCACGTCTCTCCCATCCATCGCACCTCGCAACGAGGATGAATTGGCTCAATCGGAACCTTGTTCGCGGTTGCCCAGTTGCGAAACTCCTCGATCCTCCCTGGGTTCTTCGTTTCGTATTCACCCGCATCTTTCTTGAAACGTTCGCCAGAAGACAGCAGGATAAAGGGAGCCAGATATCCCGCCTTCTTGATTGCGATAAGTCTCTCGAATTCGGTACCAGAAGTTTTCTTCTTAGGAAACTCGCCTACAATAGTGGCCAACTCATCAAGAACGTGTTGTTCTTCCGCGAAATCTTCAACATATGTTTCCGCGCCAGGGAGGCGCTTGCGATATTCGTCCGGTGACATTGAACCTGCACGAGCCAAACAATACGACATATGGTTTCCCATGGAATTCGGATCGAGCTTTTCGTCCACGACAACTTGGAAGTCGGTCAGTTTCTTCGCTTTGTCAAAGCGAGCGCCGCTTTTTTCGAGTTTTGTCGCCTGAAAGAGTTGTCGAACGCCAAATAGTATTTCTTTTGCCCGTAAAAGAGGTTCCCGAGCAGGAAGTATGGCGATGCGTATCCGGGCTCGATTTGTTCACACTCCTTCAGCATGGCAATGGTTTCGTCTACCCGTTTCAATCGAAGGTAGGTGATTGCCAAATTGTAACGGGGCTGGCCTCGGTCAGGCGCCAATTGCACGGCCTTCTGGTAGTTCGCCAAAGCCAGATCGCGATCACCTAGGTCATCAGCCATGTTGCCGAGCCCTTGATAGCACAGCCAGCATTTGGGATCGCGCTCAATTGCCAAAGCGAATTCCTTCTTGGCTTCATCAGGCTGCTTCATCTGGCTGAACGTTTGCCCGAGTTCGTAGTGCGGTTCGTACCAATCCGGTGCGAGCGTCACGGCAGCCTGATATTTCTTGACCGCTTCGTCATATTTGCCTTGATCGAAGAGAATGTTTCCTTCTTTGACCTGCGCCGTGGCTTCCGCGGGAACTTTATCTGCAACGCTTTGAGGCCAGAGGCAAATGGTAACTAATAAGTGGAGTAGCATTCCAACAAAAGTCCGAAGGTTCACAGGTGCACCCGCTAACAGCAATTCCAATCCTACTGCGTTCCGTCGACGTCACGCTAGCTCTGTCTCCATCGTTCCGCTTCCGGTGCGACAGGACGCGTCTTTCTTCAGCCCCGTCACTCGCACCGCCGTGGAAGAGCGGCGCTTCTGCGCCGCGTCAGACGTCGCATTGGAACCGGGCTTGAGCCCCGGCGTTCATAGCTAACTCTTAAACGGATTCACAATCCGCACATCCAATTGCCGAAAATCCCCTTCATTTCTCGTCGCGACAATCAAATGATGAACCCGCGCCGTCGCGGCGATCATCGCGTCTTCGAGCAGATGGTTCGGCTTGCGATCGATGATTCGGCCCCACTCGCGAAAGCACAGCGTGTCCATCGGCAGGATCTGATACGAAGCCGCCAGTCGGTCCGCCCACGCTTCGATTTCCCGCGCCTTCGACGGATCCTGCCGCCGCGTCCGCTCGATTCCGATCTGCAATTCGCCAAGCGTCACGGCCGACAAGAACAACTGTTCCTCATCCTGACGAGTTACCCAATCCACAACCCCACCGTGCGGGCGCGGCTTGCGCAGTTCCGACACGATATTCGTGTCGAGCAAGTAGCGGTTCACTTGAACTTCACCGCCGCCCGCCGGCGCAACGAACCGCGCTGAGGAATCACATCCTCAAACCGGCCTTCCGGAGCCAACAACAACCCCTTCAAGCCCTGACGCCCAGCCTGCTGCAGCCGGTTCCATTCCTCGATAGGGACAAGCACAGCCGTTTCGATCCCGCGCCGCGTGACGACCTGCGGTCCTTTCTTGAGGCTGGCGTCGAGGAATTCGCTGAAACGCGCCTTGGCATCCTGCACCTGCCATGAACTCATGGTGGCCTCCAATCAACAGTGTACCATATCTGACTAGTCATATGACTAGTCATTACGAAGAAGCCTCCGTACCGCTCACTTTCGTGTCAACTTTCTCACTGCCGCCCGCGCCATCGTCACGGGATGGGTCGCCACGGTCGCAATCATTCCCAAAGCGCTCTGCGGTTCATGGAATACGCCGAGCTGCCGCAACACGGTCGCCCGGTCGTAGTAAATCCTCTCCCCTGCCAGACGGTCATCGCGGTCGAACGTGTATACCCCGCAAAGCGGCACATTGACGCGCCTTCCTGTTGCCAGCATGCCGCGCCACGAACCCAGATGCGTGCCGCGAATCATGACCTCCATGAGGATGGCGTCATCGCTGACATGCTGCCGCTGTACATCAATCACGAGATCGGGCAGCGCCCTCATGAGCTGCGAATAGAATTCACGAACTCCATCGCGGCCCTCATGATGTTCACTCCATGCCTCATCGTCATAGTGCGCGCTGTCGCCGAACGTCGAGAGCACGCCGTCGAGGTTGTGCTCGTTCTCAAAGCGAATGTGCTGCTCCACCAGGGCGATGCGAACCGCCCGGCTGTTTTTGGGGATGGATGCGGTGGCCATGGGTTACCTTCGGCTGCAGGAGATTGTTCGGCGAGCTTGCTTTTGCGAATACTACATCGAAAAATGCGGCACGCGAAAGTCTGATCACCGTGCTCTTCGAACGAGACTGCTGAGACTACCCACTTGCTACAATCCTCTCCCATGGAACTCCGGTTCACCCCCACGGACGATGATCTTCGCAATCTCATGCGAGTGTCGGCCCGCTGGGGGTGGAACACGGTTCAATTCCTCTTGTCCTTTGTTCCAATCTCCTTCCTTGGCGCCGCGATGGTCAATGCAGCTATGCCGATCGAGGGATGGATCTGCATGGGTTTGGCGCTGGCCATTGCCGTAGCGGGATACGAGATCCCACGCTTCGAATGGCGCAGGCTCGCCCGCAGCAGTCCCGCCATGAAGGGTGAGCGTGTCTTGTCAATCACCGACCAAGGAGTCTCAGCGACGTACCCCATGGGCAGAGCGCAATACGTATGGAGCGCATTCACGCGCTATCGGGAGACTGAGGCCTTGTTTGCGTTGTTTTTTTCACCGAGACAAGTTGGCTTCTGGATTCCGAAGAAGGCGATGGCGGCAGACCAGATTGAGGATTTGCGCAAGCTGCTAAAGGCTCGAGTGGGGACAAACTAGTCTCCGGTCGCGCTCCGCTCGGTATAATTCCCACGTCATGCGTTCTCTTATCCGCCTGCTTGGGGCGGTGGTTCTGGTTTCTTTACCGCAATGGTCTTTGGCTGCATCTCCTGCCGTCTGGAAGGGCTTGCTGCGTGATGCCACCGGCAGCCCCGTCGCTGCAGCCACGGTCACGTTGAAGGGACCAACCGGCACCACCGCGTTCGCCACAACGTCTGCCACCGGGGAATTCACACTCGCCGCGATCACTCCGGCGAGGTACGAAATCTCAGTTACCACGCTCGGGGCCACATTCAAATCCGAGAGCCCGATCGACATCAAGGACGGCGTCCGCCTTACCTTCGCCCTTCAACTTTCCGCCCCCGATAAAGCCCTCGTTTCGGCGGTGGAACAAAGCTCGACTACCCCCACCCAGGCCAGCGGTGGCGAGCGCCTCTCCTCGACCGAAGTCTCCACCCTGCCGCTGAACTCTCGCGACTTCAGTAAACTGCTCCTCCTCGCGGCCGGCACCATGACCGACGCCAATGGCGCTGCCAACTTCACGCAGCAGTTTGCCGTCAACGGACAGCGCGGCTCGACCACCGTCTTTTCCATGGACGACGCCGACACCACCGACCCCGAAATGGGCGGTGCGACCTTCTCCAACTTCAACGTCGATGCCATTCAGGAAGTCGAGTCCAACTCGGGCGTGATGCTCCCCGAGATCGGTCACGGCGCCGCCGGATACACCAACGTCGTTACCCGCTCCGGCACCAATTCGATCCACGGTAGCCTGTTCGAATTTCATCGCAACGCCGTGCTCGACGCCCGCAACTACTTCGACCACGTCGGCCTCGACCATCGCCGTATTCCGCCATTCATCCGCAACGAATTCGGCGGCACGATTGGCGGGCCAGTCGTGCTGCCTGCCTACAACGGCCGCGACCGCACCTATTTCTTTGGCGAATATCAGGGATTCCGCCAGATCCTCGGTACCACGCAAGTGTTTCCCGTGCCCACCGAGGCCGAGCGCAACGGCACTGTGAACGTCTGTTTTCCTAATGAGGCCGGTGGCTGCGATCCCGACACCCTCATCGTCCCTGTCGCCGACTCAATCAAACCGGTGCTCAACGCTTATCCGCTACCCAACGATCCTGCCGGGCCCTATGGTGATCGCACGTTTGCGACTTCGTCCAAGGTCACGACCCATACCGACCAGTTCTCCGTGCGTGTGGACCATCGCATTTCCGACAAGGCCCAGCTCTTCACGCGCTTCAGCCTCAACCAGGTGACAGGCCCAGTCACCAATCCCGACCAGACCGCCCTCGATCCCAGCTTCGCCATCGAGTTCTTCGATCACCAGCGCAACGCAGGTGTGAGTTATACGCGCAACATCAGCCCGCACCTGAGTTTTCAGACCACACTCGGATACATCCGCAGCACGCCATTTTTTCCCGCCGCCAACCACACGCAGCCGGCGATTCTCTTCGGCGACGGCCTCCTGTCAGCCTACGGCGCTCCCGCGGGCTCCATCTTCGGATCGTATTCCAACCTCTATCAGCTCAAGCACGACATGACTGGCATCCGCGGCGCCCACACCTTCAAGTGGGGCGTGGAGATTCGCGTGAACCGCGACTCGACCATCTTCGGCACCGCCCCCAACGGCGCCTACTCGTTTGGTGGCGGGACGGCCTACTATGCGTCGGATAACCCCGCAGCCCCCGCCATCATTTCCGCAAGCGGCACCCACAACATCAACCCCGGCGACCCGCTGCCCGACTCGCTGACCGGCCTGCTCACCGCCACGCCCTACTCCTACAACATCAGCGCGCCGGCCGAGTTCACCCCCGTCGGCGGCAAGTTTGACGAAGCCGGAGTCCGCCGCGAGGCCTACAACTTCTATTTTCAGGATGCCTGGAAGGCCACGTCGAAGCTGACCATCTCCTACGGTCTGCGCTACGAAGTCAACAGCCGCATCCACGAGCAGACCCTGCGCACTTCGCTGCCGGTCTTTTTCGATGCCGAAGGCAAGCCGACCTCTTATTGGAATCACCAGGCGACCCTGAAATTTGTCGTGAACCCGCAGCCGCCGTACAACAAAGACTGGAACGGATGGGGCCCGCGCCTGGCCGTCGATTACGCGTTCACCGATCACACCGTGCTTCACGCTGGCGGTTCGCTCGCCACCCGCCTGCAGAACCTGTGGCAGGAGAACTTTCTGACCGCGTCGGTCCCCTATGTCTTCAATCCGTACTTCACGGCGGAGCCCGGAAATCCGGTGCCGTTCACAAATGCGGTGGTTCCCGAGGTTCTTCCGCCCGCCTACGACATCAACGGCAACTTGATTTTCCCCAACAACCGCAGCACCGACGCCAGGCCCAACACGGTCATGGACCTGCAGCGCTATCAGGACGATGTGGCCGCGACCACCCCCGGCCATCAAACCCAGCTTCCATCGCTCAGCGCCATCGCCAGCAACTTTCGCAACGGTTCCATCGCCAGCTGGACGCTCGGCCTCGATCACGACTTCCGCGACTTCAAAGCCAGTGCCGCCTACGTGGCCACCACCGGTATTCATCTTCCCTATGTGTTCTCGCCCAACAGCTACACCGGCGCCGACCCCGCGTTTGCGCCGTTCACGAAATTTGATGACGCCGGCAATCGCATCGGCGGCGTCAGTAACATCGCCCTCATCGCCAGCGATTCGCACTCCTCTTATCACGCCCTGCAGATGAGCCTCAGCAAGACCTCCGCGCGCGCCGGTCTCGGACTGCAGGCCAGCTACACCTACTCCAAGTCAATCGACGACACCAGCGCCGTCATTGGCGGTTCCATTGCCGGTGCGGGCGTAGTCCTCCAAACCTTCCCCCAGAATCCGTGGAATCCGCGCGCCGAAAAGGGCACCTCGACCTTCGACGTGACCCACGTCTTCACCGTCAGCTGGATCCAGTTGTTGCCCTTTGATCGGCTGCGTTTTCTGCGGCCCGTGCCCAGAACACTGACCTCCGGGTGGCAATTCCTGAACATCACCACCCTGATGACGGGCCCACCCTTCACCGTCTATTCCGGAGTGCAGCAGACTGGCGCCGGAGCCGGTGGCACGGACCGCCCCGATCTCGTCGAAACGCCGCACCTTTCCACCAGCCGCGCCGTGCGCGCCGACTATTTCGGCCGCGGCGCCGACAACAACTCGTTCTTCAACATCCCCATCAACTTACCCGACGGCACCGGCCCCAACCACGGCCGCTTCGGAACTCTTGGCCGCTCGACCTTCCGCGGCCCCGGTTTCCACAACTTCGACGTAGCCCTGATCAAAGACACACCCTTCGGCCACCGCGGCAATACCGAATTCGGCACGCTCGAATTCCGCGCCGAGTTCTTCAACGTCTTCAACATCGTGAATTTCAGTCTGCCCTCGAACGTGGTGCGCGGCAGCGGTTTCGGCTTGATCAGCAAGACCGCGGGATCCTCGCGCCAGATTCAGTTTTCGGTGAAGGTGATTTTCTGAAGAATTGGAAATCCTTGCTGCGTTTGGAGAGATGCATCGGAAGGGCACGGCTTTCAACCGTGCCACCAAAGCCAGCCGTAAGAATGGCTTTAGCCGCTGCGGCTCATTCGGTGCGGCTCACACTTTGAACCAGTTGTGCGAACGGCAGTCGGTCCCTTTCCTCCCACGCATCAATAATCATCCGTATCTGATATGCACCATACTCGAGCTTTCCTTCCTCAACCCACTTCATCCAGTTCCGATTGAAGTGGCCTCGGGGATCTTCTCCCTTCGGAGTCGGATTGGGAAACTGGGTGCGGACTTCCTTGTAGCACTCGACCATCCGTGCCAGCCACGCGCGATCGTCCGCACGTGTGGACCAGAACGCAACGGCGATGCGATTGGCCTCTGTTTCCAGGCCGTATTGATCGGCCGGCCCGTGGTGAAATTGGAGCTGCAACCAATGCCCTAGCTCATGCGCGAAGAAAAGTCGGCTGTAGGACTCGGTGAACAACTTCTCTCCGGTTACTCCATCCTTGCAGTAGATCGCCATGAGGTTAAAGGTCGCTTTGGCGGGAAGCGGCGCGCTATTCCAGCGCAAGACATGGATTGCATTCTCCTTAGGGTTGTAGGTTGCAAGGATGGCGGTTGTTTCCGTTCGAATTGCCGGAGGAGGAATGACAGTCTTAATTCCAGCGATCCTCACGTCGTCCACAAAGCGGCGTTCGATGGCTTTCAGTTTCGCAAGTGACGGTGAGTTTGATGAAAAAATGCTTGCCGGTAACAACAAAAGTACGCCCACCGCGCTGAGGCGCTGAACAATCCTGAGTTCTCGCCTTGCCATCTTCGAACCTAGTATTCCGCCAAAATCTTCACGGTCCCCGACCGTCCGGAGGGGATGGTGACCGTCTCCTCGGACGCGTCGAACTGATTCCAAGCTTGTCCGTTTACCGTCACCGACTTCATCTTCGGCGTACCCGGCGGGCGCAACCGGAGTCTAGTCGCTGCTCCAAAGCGAGAGGGCAACTCGACCATGGCCTCGATCTTATTGTCCTTCAGATGCGACACGATCGAATATCCCACGCGTCCCCATCGCGTCGGCACTCCCGACGCTGAAACCGTCTTTCCGTCTTCCAGCCACTTCCGCGGAATGGCCTTCCCCAGCCACACCGTCTCCGACATCGGGTCCTCGAACACAAGCATCCACTTCGTCATCAGCGTGACGACCAGTTGCGCCGGCGTGCAATACGGCGCGGCAGGACTGTCGTCGAATATCGGACGCGTCTCCGGCGCCGTCCACGTTCCGCGCGTGTACCCATGTGCCATCACCGAATACGTCATCAGCAGAGCCTCGCGGATCATGTCATGCTGAATCAGTCCGTACCCGTGCCCGTACGACAGGAATGTGGCCATCACCCCGGTCTTGTATCCGTAGGCGGCTGGCACTCCGAGTATCGTGTCATGGTGCTTCCAGCGGTACCTGACAATTCGCTCGACCTCTCCCTTCGTCAGGCTTCCCGAATACATCATCTCCATGTAGGCGCGGTAGGAGCGAAACTGGGGGTCCGCGGTGTCGCGCGGAACCACAACATGGAACGGCTCCTTGACTCCGGCGATGGAAGGCAAAATGGTCTCACTGCCGTCTTTCAATAACGATCTCGAAATGGCGTTCTGAATGTCGGTCCGCAACTCTTTCGACTCACGGATCAGCCGTTCGCCCCAGGCAGCCATCTCCGCGTTCTTGCGTTGCTTCCCGATCTTCATCCACACTTGCCCCAGATCGCGGAATCCTCGCGCCGCTTCAGTGCTGTTCGAAAAGTACGGCTGCATGTAGCGCGGAGGATCGGGATCAAGGCACGCATCCGCTTCGCTCCATCCCGCGATCATGCCGTAGGCAGGACTGCTCGTCGGCAACTGCTTTGCTTTCTTACGCAGGTGGAGCAGGAGTTTCGTCACGCCGTCAATACGACTCCTGTTCCTGAGTAATACGGCCGGGTCGCCGCCATACTCGGCATATTGCGCGACCACCGTCAGCATGCGCCCATATTGCCCGGTCTCCGGCCCGCGATAGAGAATGGACCCATCCTCGCGAACGAACTTCCCGAAGTAGTTGTCAATGTAACGGCCGGCACGATCGATCAGGCCCCACTCCAGCATCGCTGTCGTGTCCACCGTAAAAGTGTCGGGGAAACCGTCGTGCTCGCTTCCGGCGTAATCCTTGTCAACGGCGCCATACTTCGGGAAATCCCCGACGCGCGTCATCAGGTCGCGGACCAACCCGAATCGCGCCATGTTCTCACGCGCTCGTCGGGCACGGTGATCTTCATTCCCTCTGCCAGCGTCTTCTTCCAGTCGTCGTTTAGGCCGATCAGGTCGTGGTAAAAAACCTTGGCGTTATACGACGTGCGCGGAGGGAACGGATGATACGAATCAATGTAGTGCGTCCAGGTCACCGTCCCGTTTTCGATGTGCGCCAACCGGTACCAGACGGGCTGCACGCGATCGTTCGCGTTCGACATCCGCAGCGGCGCGAACGCAATCATCTCCGTCCACACCTCGGGCGATTCGGGATACACAAAGCGCAGGATCGGCAGGTAGCCGCCGACCAGGCCGTCCCACACTTGGCCCTGCTCGCGAATCTTGCCGATCGGCGCATAGTACGGAGCGGGATCGAAGTCCGGCGTGCGCCCGCCGTAGGCGAAACCAACTTTGTCCCAGGTCGCATTCGTTCCAACGAAGCTGTACGTAGGAATCTTACGGATCGCCGGGATTGCGCCGGCGATCTCGTCATACTCCGGGTCGCCGGGCTTGGACAGAATCTCGTCGCCAAGCAAGTCGGACGCACTGTCCATCACTTCGGCGAGCGTGTGGCCGAGATAAAGCTTTGCCGGTTCCTGAAAAGTGGGTTCGAGAGATTTCGGCAGGTCCAGGCGCACTCCTTGCGGGTTGACGATCAGCAGGTGCCCAGTCCGGCTGGTGAAGTCTTCGAGAATAGCAACGCGCCGTCCCGAGGCTCCCTCGCCAGTCACTTCCATCAGTGTCCAAGGGCCCAGGCGCTCTCCTACATCTAAGACAGCGGATTTGCCTTCGACGGAAACCTCAACCGCAGAGCCGCCGGCAAACCGCTTCACCTTGATTGCCTGACCCCCTGCTCCAAGCGCAATCCCCGGGCACACACAAAGACTCAGTGAAAGCAGCAGAACCCACCGTGTGGTCTTTGATCCCACTTTGTTCTCCTGGAAACGTACTCATCCTGCCTGTAGCCGGACTACAGAGTCTACAACTCGGCTGTCTGATCAGGGCGTGCCTCACGCTGGAGTGATCCCCGTCATAGCGCCGACACACGAAATGTCACATACTGAGTCGGCTGCTTACGCAAGCCAAAGCCAGAGGAGTGAATCATGCATCGGATTTCTCTTCCACTTGTGATTGCGTTCTGCATCGGATTCGCCTGGGCACAGGAATCAGCGCCGAGAACTTGGCAAAGTCTCGTGCAGGACGGCAAATGCGAAGAAGCACGGCAACTGTGCAATGGACTTGTGGGATCGAAAGATACTGCCAAGCTAGTCGACGCGCACAAATGCTTTGCCAATGTGGCGTTGTGCGGCAACGGAGGTGTATTGGCAATACAGGGCAACGATCAGGGGGGCGGGTTGATGAGCGATACCTACAAGCCAGAGGCGATCGATAACGCGCTTCGTCATCTCAATCAGGCCCTCAAATTGGCGCCTCAGGACCTCTTAATCCATCAAGGTCGCCTTCACCTGTTGGAGATATCGTTCCGATACTCTGACATGGCCGAAGCGCTGGACGAGAGTTGCAGAGTTTACAAGGGGAGCGAGGGGGTGGACCCATGGTTGGCCTATGTTGCAGAACTGTTCGAAGACAAACAGTTTCGTGCCAGCCTGGGCCTGTTGGAGGTTCTTTACAAGTACTACCCTGATTCTCACGAAGTGCTAGGAAACCTCGGGGCAGTGCACACTGTGCTCAATGAGGATGACAAAGCCATTCCATACTTGCAGAGGGCTGTGGAACTCGCACCCAAGGATCCGATTGACGCGTGGAATCTAGGAAGAACGTATGACTACGCGGGCAAAGTTGAACTGGCTGACCAGTGGTATCAGACGGCATTGTCGCTCGAATCCGACCCTGCCCGAAAAGACGAACACAACTGTGTTTACTCCCATTTTGTTGAGAACAAACTCCACGATCCCAAGCGGGCGTGCTCGCTACAACGTGCCACTTGTCCCGCAAATGAGCAATCTGCTTGCCCTGCACCGAAATAGCCTTCCAGGTAGGCGGAGACTCCTGTCAGTGCTTCTTTTAACACGTCCCTTCGTGCCTCCCATCTCGCCACAACGTGACCCAGATCACATCGCCCCACTGTTGCAAATTCCTACACTGAGCTTGACCGGCTCTCCCCGGAGCAGAAGCTCGGAGCAGCCGCCAGAAAGAAGGCAAGGTTGGCGACTACTGCGTACCTCACCCGGCCCGTGGCTCCCAGCGCCGACAAACGCTGGCGCATGGTCGAAGCGACCATGCGGCGCATGGGCAATCAGTCCACTGGACTGATCGAGACCCTCCACACCGTTCAGGAAACCTTCGGCTATCTCGATCTCGACGCCCTGCGCTACGTAGCCGCATCGCTGCGGGTGCCCCTGAGCCGCGCTTATGGGGTTGCAACTTTCTATCACTTTTTCAGCCTGAAGCCAGCCGGCGAGCACACCTGTGTCGTCTGCACCGGAACCGCCTGCTACATCAAGGGCGCCGGCCAGTTGCTCGACGCCCTCAGACAGGACTTCGGCATCAAGCCCGGCCAGACCACCGGCGACGGCAAAGTCTCGGTGCTCGGCGCCCGCTGCCTCGGCTCCTGCGGACTCGCGCCCGCCGTCGTCTACGACCGCGAAGTTGCCGGCAAAGTCACTCCCCAGGCGCTGCGCCAGCGCGTTGGGCAATGGAAGTCGCAATGACTCCTGAGGAACTCGAACAGATCGCGGAAGAAGAACGGGCGCGGCAAGCGCAGTTCAAACACACGGTAAAAGTGTGCGTCGCGGCCGGATGCGTCTCCTGCCAGAGCGAAAACACGAAGGCAGCGCTCGATAAGGAAGTCGCGGCTCGTGGCCAACAGAGCGAGTGCCAGGTGAAAGGCGTCGGCTGCATGGGCCTCTGCGCCGAAGGCCCGCTCGTCATCACCGGTGATACCACGATGTATCAGCACGTCACCGAAGCCGATGCCGGTGCGGTCCTTGACAGCCTCGAAGGTCCCAGGATCGAGCGCCTCGCCTGTCCCACCGACGTCCCCTTCTTCCAGAAACAGAAGAAGATCGTTCTCGAGAACTCCGGCAACATCGATCCCGAGCGCATCGAGGACTATATCGCTGCCGGCGGCTACACCGCGCTCATCAAGGTCTTGAGCGAGATGACTCCGCCTCAGGTCGTCACCGAAGTCACCCGCAGCGGCCTTCGCGGACGCGGCGGCGCAGGCTATCCCACCGGCCTGAAATGGAGCACCGTTTCCAAGGCCACCGGCGAGAAAAAATACGTCATCTGCAACGCCGACGAAGGCGATCCCGGCGCCTTCATGGATCGCAGCGTGCTCGAAAGTGATCCTCACCGTGTCCTCGAAGGCATGCTCATCGCCGCCTATGCGGTCGGCGCATCCGAAGGCTTTATCTACGTCCGCGCCGAATATCCGCTGGCCATCAAGCGCCTGAAAATCGCCATCAAACAGGCAGAACGCCAGGGATTGCTCGGCAGCAACATCTGCGGCAGCCGCCTCAACTTCCGCATCGACCTTCGTCTCGGCGCGGGCGCATTCGTCTGCGGCGAAGAGACCGCACTCATCGCCTCCGTCGAAGGACGCCGCGGCATCCCACGCCCGCGCCCTCCGTATCCCGCGATGGAAGGGCTGCATGGCGAGCCGACCCTGATTAACAACGTCGAAACTTTCGCCAGCGTCGCTCCCATCATCCGCAACGGCGGAGCATGGTATGCGCAGATCGGCACCGAAAAGAGCAAAGGCACCAAGGTCTTCGCCCTCGCCGGAAGCGTCAAGAACACCGGTCTCGTCGAAGTCCCGATGGGCACCACCCTCCGCGAAATGGTCTTCGAGATCGGCGGCGGCATCGCCGAGGGCCGCAAGTTCAAAGCCGTCCAGACCGGCGGCCCCTCCGGAGGCTGCCTGCCCGAACAATTTCTCGACATGCCCGTCGACTACGAGAACCTGGCCCGCGCTGGTTCCATCATGGGCTCGGGCGGCATGATCGTCATGGACGACTCCTCCTGCATGGTCGACGTCGCCCGCTTCTTCATGGATTTCTGCATGGGCGAATCCTGCGGCAAATGCATCCCCTGCCGCGTCGGTACTCATCACATGCACGAAATTCTCAAGAAGATCACCGCGCATGCCGCGACCACGCATGACATCGCTCAGCTCGAAGAACTCGCCGACCTGCTGCGCAACACCAGCCTCTGTGGACTCGGACAGTCGGCGCCCAATCCAGTTCTCAGCACGCTGCGCTACTTCGCCGAAGAATACAAACAGCACGTCGAACAGCATCAGTGTCCCGCAGGCGTCTGCAAGAACGGCCACAAGGACGACAAGGCATGAAGAACGCGCAAAACATCAAGACGCTCAAGATCGATGGCGAAGACTACAGCGCGCGCCAGGAAGAAACCATTCTCGACGTCGCCCGCCAGAACGACATCTTTATCCCCACGCTCTGCGACCTGAAGGGCTTGGCCACCGTCGGCGCGTGCCGCCTCTGCCTGGTCGAAGTCAAAGGATCGAACAAACTGCTTCCCGCCTGCGTAACCCGCGTTGAAGAAGGCATGGAAGTCACGACCAACTCCGAGCGTCTCAACAACTATCGCCGCCAGATTCTCGAACTGCTCTTCACCGAGCGCAATCACATCTGCTCCGTCTGCGTTTCCAACGGGCACTGCGAAATGCAGTCCTTGGCCCAGAAGCTCGAAATCACGCACGTGCGCTTTCCCTACCGCTATCCGCAGCTCGAAGTCGATGCCACCCATGAACGTTTCTCCGTCGACCACAACCGCTGCATCCTCTGTACGCGCTGCGTCCGCGTCTGCGACGGCATCGAAGGCGCGCATACCTGGGACGTAATGGGCCGCGGCATCGAAGCCAAAGTCATCACCGATCTGAACGAGCCCTGGGGATCGTCTCCGACCTGCACCGCCTGCGGCAAGTGCGTGCACGTCTGCCCCACAGGCGCGCTGTTTGAGAAAGGGAAGTCGGTGGCCGAGATGTCCAAGCGCCGCCAGTTCCTGCCATATCTGACCGAAATGAGGGAGGAACGCTGGTGACGAAGTTACGCCTGGCGACGGTTTGGCTCGACGGCTGTTCCGGCTGCCATATGTCGTTTCTCGATCTCGACGAACGCCTGCTCGCCGTTGCCGAGAAGGCCGACTTGGTCTACAGCCCCTTAGTCGACAATAAAGAATTTCCTCCCGACGTCGACATCACGCTCGTCGAGGGTGCCGTCTCCTCGGAAGAAGACCTGCACAAGATTCAGATGATCCGTCAGCGCACCAAGACATTGGTCTCGCTCGGCGATTGCGCCGTGACCGCCAATGTTCCTTCGATGCGGAACATGTTTCCCCTCGAAGAGATTTTCAACCGCGCCTATCACGAGAACGTGACCGAGAACCCGGGCAATCCAACAAACATCGTTCCTCCGTTACTCGAACGAGTGCGTCCGGTCCACGAAGTCGTCCCGGTGGATGTGTTTATTCCCGGCTGTCCGCCGCACGCCGACACGATTTTTTACGCGGTCTCCGAATTGCTAGACGGCCGCAGCCCGAACTTGAGTGCCAAAACAAGGTTTGGAGCGTAGCGAATAGCGAACAGCGAATAGCGATCTGCAAACGACCAACGACGAACGACCAACGACTATGTCAAGCAAGACCATCACGCTCGACCCCGTCACCCGCATCGAAGGCCACGCCAAGATCACACTCCACCTCGACGCCCACGGACGCGTCGAAGACGCGCGCTTCCACGTCACACAATTCCGGGGGTTCGAGAAGTTCGTCGAGGGCCGCCCCTTCTCCGAGATGCCGTCGGTCATGGCGCGCATCTGCGGCATCTGCCCGGTCAGCCACCTGATCGCTTCGGCGAAGGCCTGCGACGCGCTGCTCGCCGTCCGCATCCCCAAGACGGCCGAGAAGCTCCGCCGCATCTTCGGACTGGCGCAGGTCCTGCAGTCGCACGCGCTCAGCTTCTTTCACCTGTCTTCCCCCGACTTCGTTCTCGGCTTCGACTCCGACCCCGCCAGGCGCCACCTCTTCGGCGTGCTGCAGGACTCGCCCGAACTTGCCCGCAACGGCATCCGCCTGCGCCAGTTCGGCCAGCAGATCATCGAGCGTCTCGGCGGCAAGCGCATTCATCCCGCGTGGGTCGTTCCCGGAGGCGTGAGCGAACCGCTCTCCATCCAGGACCGCGACGCCATCCTCGCCAACCTGCCCGAGATGCTCGCCATCACGCAGCTCACGCTCGAATGGTTCAAGCGCCTGCGCGAGAACTTCCGCGAAGAGATCACCTCGTTCGGCAATTTCCCGACACTGTTCCTCGGCATCGTCAAAGACGACGGCGGGCTTACCTTCTACGACGGCAAGATTCGCATCGTGAATGCTTCGGGCGACGTCGTCGCCAGCGGACTCGATCCCGCGAACTACGCCGAGTATCTCGGAGAAAAAGTTGAGGCAGACAGTTATCTGAAATCGACTTACTACAAGCCCAAGGGATATCCCGACGGCATTTACCGCGTCGGGCCTCTCGCCCGCCTCAACATTGCCGACCGTTTCGGCACCATGCGCGCCGACCAGGAGATGGCCGAGTTCCACGAGATCCAGCGCACGGCCGTGCTCAGCTCGTTCCACTATCACTACGCGCGGCTGATCGAGATTCTCTACTGTGTCGAGCGCATGCAGCAGTTGCTCGACGACCCGGAAATTCTCTCGCCACACGTGCGCGCCATCGCCCGCGCCAACAGTTCCGAGGGTGTCGGAGTGGCGGAAGCGCCGCGCGGCACGCTCATCCATCATTACAAAATTGACGACGCCGGACTGATCCGCTGGGTCAACCTGATCATCGCCACCGGCCACAACTCGCTGGCCATGAACCGCAGCATTCTCCAGGTCGCCCGTCATTTCGTGGACGGCGAGCGCCTGGAAGAAGGCATGCTGAACCGCGTCGAAGCGGTCATCCGTTGTTACGACCCATGCTTGAGCTGCTCCACCCACGCTGACGGACGCACGGCTCTGCAGGTCCAGTTAGTCGCGCCCGACGGCACCGTGGTGGATGAGATCCGGCGGTAGGGCTTTCCCCGATTCGGAACTGGCTACCTTGTCATCCCCGCCGTCGGAACGATAAGTCCTTTATTTGACCTATTAACTCACTGGTTAGGGGGTACCCCTCCCCCCTCCCCCTTCCCGAGCTAAAATATCCGGAATCATAGGTTTAGGCTGTACAATCCGGGCAAAATATTCCGGACAAAGGACTTATACGTAAAATATTCCGGAATAAGGAGTTAGGCGCGATCTGGCCTGGGTCTCACGCCACAGGTGTTCAGGAAAGCCATAAACCTTGTCCGTCGAGGGAAGAGACACGCTTGCCTGAACTGCTTTATGTTGTCAATGAGCTATGTAATGTGTAGCGTGATTATCTTTTAGCGGGATGAGGTTGTCAAGGATCTGCGTCACAATCGGGGCCACGATGGGTTGGCGGCGCGGACGGGCCACTTCTCGAAAACCGAGGCTGTTACGAAACTCGTTGATGAAATCGAGTGGGAAACATGGCGAGACGGGATTTTGTGGTGGGTAGCTGCGGTTGATTCATCGCCTGATCAGGTGGTC
>Ga0335082_10000684_pt1 | contig 35206 bp, 28 predicted proteins | sample Lox_Sample_41_FD_206718 | JGI IMG/M metagenome (GOLD analysis project Ga0335082, IMG submission 206718) | Soil microbial communities from Loxahatchee National Wildlife Refuge, Florida, United States - Lox_Sample_4.1 | ecosystem: Environmental > Terrestrial > Soil > Wetlands | place: USA... | reverse complement strand
CTTCGATCGAGTTCACCAGCGAGGCGAAGGGATAATCCAACATGGTCGCCAGCATCCCGCCTACCTGCGCGCCGCCGTCTTCGGCTTGGACCCCCGTCAGGATGAGGTCGTATTGGTTCTTACGCGCGTAGGCGGCAAGGATGCTGGCGATGCCGCGGCCGTCGGAGCCTAGAAAGGACTCGTCGGAAATCATCACGCCATGGGTCGCACCCATGGCCATCTCCCGACGCAGGATTTCCTCGTCGTCCTCTCCGCCGACGGTAACCACTGTGACGCTTCCTCCGACCCGGCTGACAATCTGCAGCGCCTCTTCTACTGCGTAGTTGTCCGCTTCATTAATCGAATAGACCAGGTCGTCGCGTTCAATATCGTTTCCCGCACTGTTCAGCTGAATCTCGTTCTCCGAGGTGTCGGGCACTCTTCGGGCACAAACCAGGATTTCCACGTTAACCTCCAGAAACTGTCGTTGGTTCCAGCGTCCACTCCCGGTGCGCAACCTTCTCCACGCGTTCAGCCGGCACCGTCACGGCCTCAAGCCGGATCAACTGCTGATCGACCACTTCGGCCAAATCGATGGCCGTCATCTTTCCTTCCAGGCCCGCAACTTTGATCGCGTCTTCCATATTCACCATGCAGAACGGGCACGCGGTGACAATGACATTGGCCCCGGCTTCTGCCGCCATCTGCACTCGTTTGACTCCCATGCGCTGCTCTTCCTTCGGTTCGTAGAACAGCATCAGACCGCCGCCACCGCAGCAGAACGAACGGTCGCGGGAGCGCTTCATCTCTACACGCTTCAGTCCGGGGATCGCGTCGAGCACGTCGCGGGGATCGTCGTAAACCTGGTTGTGGCGACCCAGGTAGCAGGGATCGTGATAGGTGTAGACGTTGTCTTTGTTCTCTACCGGCTTGAAGACGATACGTCCGGCCTTCACCTCGCGGGCGATGACCTGGCTGATGTGTTCCACCGGCGGTATGTTCTTGTAGTCGTGCTTGAGCGCGTTGTAAGCGTGCGGATCCGCGGTGACGATCCGCTTGGCGCCGGAGGCCTTGATAGCCTCGACGTTTTCGTCGCGTAGGGCCATGAATAACGTCTCTTCGCCGAACCGGCGGGCCTCGTGGCCGCTGTCTTTTTCGGCAGTACCAAGGATCCCGAAGTCCTCGCCCGCCGCGTCGAGTATTCGGGCAGTGGCGCGGCCAATTGACTGGATCCGGTCATCGAAGGAGGTGATGCTGTCCACGAAGTACAGCGTGTCGGCGGAGTTCCCGCCGTCCAGGGTTTTCACCTCGCAGCTTTGCTGGAACTCTTTGTTCTTGGCCCAGTCCGCCCGCTTCTTTTCCAGCTTGCCGTAGGGATTGCCACGGCTCTCCAGCGCCTTCAATGGCTTTTGCAGAGATTGGGGAACATTGCCGTCGTCGATTAGGCCGCGCCGCAAGTCGACGATCTTGTCGATGTATTCAACCAGCAACGGGCATTCCTGCTCGCATGCCCCGCAGGTAGTGCAGGACCAGATCTCGTCTTCTGAATAAATCCCACCCACCAGGGCGTGACTGTTGTGCGACCGCCCGAACACCGGGAAGTGCTCGAAGCTGTAATCTCGCGCCTTGATGGTAAGGAACCGAGGCGAAAGCGGCCTGCCCACCGCGTTGGCCGGGCAGTTGTCCGAGCAGCGTCCACAATCGGCGCAGGAATAGAAATCGAGGATGTGCTTCCAGGTAAAGTCTTCAAACGTCTTCACCCCATACGACTTCACCTGATCGAGCTTGTCCTCTGGAATTCCCCAGCGCACCGGCTTCACTGTGCCACGATCCAGCTTGGCGAAGAAAACCGTGAACAAAGAGGTCTCTACGTGGAACTGAATGCCGAACGGCCGATAGCACAGCAAGAAGAAGAAGGTCACGTCGTGGAGGAGATAGGCCCCGAGATGGAGATTCTGCAATGTCGCCAGCGAAGTTGTGCTGAGGGCATTCTTCAATATCCAGGGAAGCGACAGCACCGCGAGGAACTCCTCCTCTTGTCCTTGCTGCGCCTGGAAGGCCGCCTTGCTTGCAGCAAACAGACTGTCAGCCACCATCAGGGTGGCAATGAGTGCTAGAAGAAAAATGGCGTCTGCGGGATGGCCTTTTCCAAACTTTGCCGGCACAGCATAGCGTGCAGGCTTGAAGACGAGCCGGCGGATTGCTGCAAACAGCATGCAGCAAAAAACGATCGTGGTTGCGTAGTCGCGCACGATGTCATACACGCGTCCGAGGTATTCCGGGAGAACATTGCCGTCTGCGAAACCGAGAATCAGCGCAAACGCTCTGCTAGCCAGCAGAATGAAACCGGCAAAGATCAGCACGTGCATGATTCCCGCCACTTTGTAGCGAGGATGTCTCCATTGCCCCAGCCAGAATTTCAGAACCTTCCCCAACCGGAGCAGCGGCCGATCGAAGCGAAGATCGCGCTGGGCGTGGAACAGCGGCGTCAGGCGTCTTGCCACGATGTAGGTGAAACACGCCAGACCCAGAAGGTGCAGCAGCAGGAACAGCATGCTGCCGGGAATCAACCAATAGGTCGCCTCTGCCGGCGACTGAATAGAAATCGGGAATACGCCAAGCTGCGTTGCGCTGTGGACCATGTTCGGGCTGCTTCCTCGCCAATGGCAGCACCCTGGGGAGTGCTCCTGACGGTTGCAATTGGAAGTAGCGACCCGGGAGGCGGCCTTCTGCCTGTCTGTTCGCTCGTTCGTTTCGAATTATGGTTTACGAACCGCGCATCGTCAGTGAGGCACGAAAGCGACGTTTGTGAGGCCGGTCACACCGGCCTGTGGCGAGGCGTTACTCTGGTTTCAAGTCAGCGCCCAAAAAGCGACGGGACTGCGGGGGAATGCGGGGAATTACAGAGCTGACGTTCTATGATTGTCACTCTGAGTTGTGCGGCAGCTCACATGGTCTCTGACTCTGCGAAGTCGCTCCAATCGGTCGCTGAACGCGCAGGAATGAAACTCATGGCTCGTTCCGCCAGAGCGGTGATCGTCAGACTGGGATTCACGCCGAGGTTGGCGGCGACCACCGACCCATCGCAGACATATACGTTCTTATAACCGAAAAGCCGGTGGCGGTAGTCCACTACGCCGTGCTCCGGAGAGTCCGCAATGACGCACCCTCCCAGGCAATGGGCCGTACCGGGAATATTAAATAGGATCTCGGGAATCATGCTCATCGCCGTGCCCCCAGTGAGGCGGGCGAGGGTCTCCGCGAACTGGTTGGCCTGAGGAATGTAGGTGGGAATTTTCTCTCCCCGGCTGCTGAGAAACTTCTGGAACGGCCAGAACCAGCGGCGACGCCAGCACATTTCCAAATTGCCTTCCAGTGCCTGCATGCACAATAGCACCACGTTCTCTCGCGCCCAACCGAAGGGTTGCAAGACGCGCAGCGTTTTCCAGGGATGGCGCAGCAAAGCTGCAGCGAGATTTCTGAGCCACAGTGCCACACGCGCCGGACCCGGAACACCGCCGGTCAGAATCGTGGTCAGCAGGCTCATGGTGTCTGAGCCGCTCGGGTAGCGCACAGCTTCAATGTGGGTGTGTTCCTCCACGTAAACTCCGGAGCCAATCGCCACGCCCTTGGAAAGGTCTTCGGTGCTGCCCGGCGTCCGCACCGCCAGCAGCGACTCGGAATTGGTGCGCACATGCTTTCCCAGTTGATCGCTGATCCGCGGCAGGGAGCCACTTTCTTTGAGACGAAAGAGAAGTTCCATTGTCCCCAGAGACGACGCCGCAAAAACTACGCCTCGGCAGGTGAATCTCCGCGGAGCTTTGAAGAACCAGTTGGTGGATTTGACCGTGCGCACTTCGTACCCGTCTGCGCCATCGGCCGCGCCATTCAGAGGCTTGACCTCCACGACCTTGGACTGAGGAAAGATCTGGGTGCCCCGCTTCTCCGCGAGCCACAGGTAGTTCAAGTCGAGAGTGTTCTTTGCCCCGTACCGGCACCCCATCATACAGCCGCCGCAACCGATGCAAGTGGTGCGCGGCGGGCCTTCGCCGCCAAAGTAAGGATCGGGAAAGCTATTGCCGCCGGCCTCTCCCTCGGGCGCTTGAAAGATCGCGACACTGGTGCGATAGAAGGTGTGTCCGACGCCGGTTACCTCGGCAGCCGCCTTCAACAGACGATCCGCAGGACCGAGAATGTTGTTCTCCACAACGCCCAGCATGCGAGAGGCCTGACGGTAGTGTTGCGGCATCTCTGACTTCCAATCAGCCAGTCCCGTCCACGACCCCGTCTGCCAGACCTTGTCCGGGGGCCGCAGTAAGGTGGTGGCATAGGTCACCGACCCGCCGCCCACGGCGCAGCCGTGCAGCACCGTGATATGCCGGAAGTACTGGATGCTGAAAAATCCGCGTAGTGCAAGCTTGGGCCGCCAGAACCAGCGATGGAGGGACCAGGTGGTGCGCGGCAAGTTCTCCGGCGTCCAGCGGCAGCCCATTTCCATGACCGCCACCTTATAGCCCTTTTCTGCCAGGCGGTAGGCAGCGACGCTGCCCCCAAAACCGGAACCCACCACTATGAAATCGTAGTCGAATTCCCCGCTGCCGGAGATGATTACATTGCGGGCCGCCGACACACTACACCCCCACGCTTGCGAGAGGCTCTGTTTCCTTTTGTTCTATTGGCATCGGTGCGGGGACGGACTTCGCCGGGATGCGCTCGGCCGCAATGGGCGGCTCCGGCAGCGGCGCCGAGACCGCGGCAGCATGCCCATTTGCCTTCGGATGCACGCTTCTCGGGCGCCGAGGCCGAATCCCCAGGGCTCTGCGCAGCTCGGCGAAGCTTTGGATCAGGAACCTCTCCAGGCGGCCAAGATCGGGAGCAGCCTGGGCGTTACCCGAGAATCCGAAGTAAGCCACTCCGTTGTAGGTCAGGAGCGCGCAGTTGATTCCCAGGTCACCGCCAATCGGGACGTACGGGTAGCAGCGCAACATCTTGTGCCCCAGCATGAAGAGCGGAGAGGCAGGCCCGGGCACATTGGTGAAGATTACGTTGCACAAGCCAAGAGGAACCTGACTGACGATCGGCCCGACCAGCTCTTGCGCTGCTGTGGGGATCGTTCCCAGCAACGTGCCTGCCAGTCCAACGCATTCGCCTACATGCGCACTCTTCAAGAAGCGGGTGCGCTTGTGAATTTCGGCCACAAGCTTGCGGACACCCCGGATATCGAGCGGGACGGTAATCGGGACAAACGTGATGCGATTCCCCAGGTCACTCACGCTGCCGTCGCCCCGCACACTGACCGGCATCACAATCCGCAGCAGCCGTCCGCGCACCTGGACGCCTCGCAGTTCGGAGTAACGCTGGAAGACGGATGCGATCAGCGTGAGCGCAATATCGTTGAGCGTCACACCACAGGCCTGCTTTACCTCCTTGATGTCCGGGAGTGGAATCTCCGCCCAGCGGAACCTTTGCGGTCCGCGGCAAATGATGTTGAACGGTAGAGGCTGCGTAGCCGCGGTGACCTCCGGCATGAATCGGGCGAACTCCTCGACGGAAGGAATGTGGGCCCCATTTGGCTCCGGGTGCGGTGTCTTGGGGGAATCGGCGCCGTGGCCGGCGGCTGCCAGCACCTGCTGAACTACATTGCACAACTCCATCTGGGCGGAAAGCACCTTTTCGGCCACTGACACAGAAGACGTAATCACCTCATCGAGCAGCGATGGCGCCTCGCTGTGGGCGGGCATCTTCAGTCGCGCCTTCTTGCCCAATTTCGGCTGGCCCTCGGGGCTTTGATCCATGAGCACGTTCATTAACCCCACGCCGGCCAGGCCATCGGCAAGACAGTGATGCATGCGGGTAACAATGCCCGTGCGGTTGCCTCTCAGACCATGCACCAACGTTAAATCCCAGAGAGGGCGGCGACGGTCCATGACCTCGCCCAGGATCTTCCCTGCCGCAGCCTTAAGTTCAGCCTCGGTTCCATGTTCGAGGGTTATTTCGCGCACGTGATTGCGGACATTAAAGCTGGGATCGAACTCCCAACTGGGCAGACCGATATTGAACGGCGGTGCCACCACGCGTTGCCGATAACGCGGAATGAATGGCAGCTTGGACTCAATGAAACGAATGGAGGCCTGCCGCGAAATCACTCCCTCGAACACGCTGACCGAGGCCACATTCAGGGGCATGCCCTCACGTTCGAGGAAGAGAAAAAGAGCATCTCCCGTAGAAAGACGGTTCTTGTCTCGTTGACGCGGCACGACACGCCTCCTGGAGCCCGCGGGCGTTTGCATGGTCGGACGCTTCATGCTTCCTACCCCTTCAGCCATACAACCCACTGACAATTTGCTCCTGGGTCGCCCGATTGTCCCTCAGTTCAGGAAGGAAAATCGCGATGCCAGCCCTACCAGTTTGAGCACCTTGTAAATCTCTACATTCGCGTGACGTAGCACGACCTTCACACCCTTCCGCTCAGCCACGCCGGCGATCTCCTCCAACCCGTTGAGCACGCTCGGACTGATCCGGCGGGCCGCCGAGAAGTCCAGGACCACTTCGCCATTGGCACGTTCCAGTAGATCGCGCGCCTCTTGCAGGGTGCGCCCGATGTTTTCTGTTTCGACCTTGAACCATGCGGCCGTCGTCGCCATTGCTCCACCTCATCAGGCTGATCGTTGCTGTGATGCGCTGGCCAAACCCCTGCCCCGATATGCGCTCCAGAACAGGTCCACCAACTCGCTCACCAGTGGCATACGCGGGTTCGAGCGCCAGGAAGGATCGTCAAAAGCATTTTTGGAGAGTTCCGGCATCGCCCGCTCGAAATCTTCCCGGGAGATTCCCATGTCTGCGATCGAACGCGGGATGGCCAGCCGGTCAAGCACTTGCTCTGTCTCCAGCACAAGCCGCCTTACCTTCTCGTCTATCGTGCGGCCGCCCAGACCCAGCAGGTCCGCGATGGTTGCATATTTCTTGTGGGCGACATACCCGCGCTGGTTGGGTGAAGGCATGAACTTAGTGGGCACGGAAGCATTGAAAGTGATGACATGCGGCAGCATCAGCGCGTTGGCCCTGCCGTGTGCGATCCCGAACCGTGCGCCGAAGGCATGCGCCAGCGCGTGATTCACCCCCACTGCCGCGTTGGAGAATGCAATGGCCGCGATGCAGGCGGCGTTGTGCATCATGCTGCGCGCCTCTTCATCGCCGGGGTGCTCGAACGCAATCGGCAGATACTTGAATACCAGCCGGATGGCCTGCATGGCATTGGAGTCGGTGTAGGGCGAGGCATAAATCGAAACCGCGGCTTCCAAAGCGTGAGTTAAACAATCAATGCCCGTGTCGGCAGTCAGCACCTTGGGCATGGACATGACGAACTGGGGATCGACAATGGCCACATCCGGAGTCAGCGAGTAGTCGGCCAGCGTGACCTTGCGCCCTCGCCCTTTGTCGGTCAGCACCGCGAACGGAGTCACCTCGCTGCCGGTTCCGCTGGTCGTGGAGATCGCGACCAACCGCGCCCGGTTGAGCTTTTCGGTCGGATACTCGACTACCCGCTTGCGAATGTCCATGAATGGCGCTGCGAGTTCCTCCAGATCTGCCTCGGGCGACTCATACTTGAGCTTCATAATCTTCGCTGCGTCGATCACGGAACCGCCACCGAGGGCGATGATCTGGTCGGCCTTGTAAGCCTTCAAAGCCTCCACGCCCTGCATCACCACCTTGACCTCAGGCTCCGCATCCGGAATGACTGATACATGCACGAGAGTCTGTGCCGGGAGATGCCGCCGCACGACATCCGCGTGCCCCATCTGCTCCATAGCAGGGTTCGTAATAATGATGGTGGACCGCGAGGTCAGATGGCGCAGGTTCTCCACCGCGTTCATATTGAAATAGATCTGGTTAGGAACGCGGAACCACATATGGGCCTGGGTGCGCCGGGCCATCCGCTTGATATTGAGGTAGTGATAGACGTTTACGTTGTCCATGGTGCTGTTGCCGCCACCGGTCCCGCACCCGAAGGAGAAGGTAGGAACCATATCGTTGTAAACACCGCCGAATGCTCCGATCGATCCTGGCGAATTCACGATGATCCGCCCGGCATTCATCACCTCGCCGAACTTGCGGACGATCGCATCGTTGCAGGAGAAGATGACCGCAGTGTGCCCGAGACCACCGGCATGGTTCACGTCTATGCACACCTTGAGCGCTTCCTCGACTGACTTCGCCCGGTAAACTGCAAGCACGGGAAACAGCTTTTCGGCGGACAAGGGGTGCTCGCGGCCAACACCTCGAATGGGCGCAATCAGAAGCTTGGTGTCAGGCGTAACCGGGAGACCCACCATGCGGGCAATGTCCGCGGCCTTCTGGCCGACCGCCATCGGCTGCATGCATCCGGTTTCGGGATCAATGACAGTTCGCTCCAGCAGCGCCGTTTCTTCCGCATTGCAAATGTGCGCGCCGAGGTCGGCGAACTTCTTGAGCACGGTGTCATAAATCTCGTCGTCGATCACCACCGTCTGTTCGGAGGCACAGATGGTGCCGTTATCGAATGTCTTGGAAGTGATAATGTCCACCACAGCCATGTTCAGGTTAGCCGTTTTTTCCAAGTAGACCGGCGTATTCCCTGCCCCGACCCCGAGCGCGGGCTTGCCGGAACTGTAGGCGGCCTTCACCACACCTGGACCGCCGGTGGCATCGATCATGCCGATATCTTTGTGACGCATCAGGTACGCGTTGTCTTCCAGGGTGTGGGATTCCAGGCAGGTGAAGACGCCTTCCGGAGCGCCGTGTTTGACCGCCGTTTCGTACATGATCCGTACCGCCTCGTGGCAACAGTGCCAGGCGCTGGGGTGAGGGCTGAAGATCGCCGCGTTGCGCGTCTTGATGGCCATGATGCACTTGAAGAGCACAGTAGACGTGGGATTTGTGATCGGCGTCAAAGACAGAATCACGCCGATCGGCTCCGCCACTTCGATCACGCCCCGCTCCGGATACTCACGAATCGCGCCCACCGTGCGCTTGTCCTTCACGTAGTTGTAGACAAACTCGGTAGCCACCATGTTCTTCAGAGCCTTGTCCTCCAACACGCCAAGCTTGGTTTCTTCCACCGCCAGGCGGGCCAGATACTGGGCCTGTTCGAGTCCGGCCAGCACCATCGGTTTGACGATGCGATCGACATCTTCTTGGGTGAACTGGCTGAAAACGGCGGCCGCTGTTCTGGCCTGACGCACCAGCCCTTCCAGGTAGGCGATCCGGTCGGTGCTCAGGACGGGCGGCTGCTCTGCCGGGATGTGGACGGGTTCGCGCCGTTTGCCGGCAGCTTTCTCGGGGTGCTCGTGTTCCTTGTCACGCGGGATGCGAATCCGATGCTGCAAGGTTTCGCTGCTGATCATAGGCCGCCTCCCGTGAGGTCTCTTAATACTTGCTGACAACAGAAAAAACCAGTTTCACAACACGCGCAGCCCTGCCGAGATTGGCGATTCGTGATCCTGGGCCTGTGGGGCGGCAACGGGCCCCACATAAGTCAAAGCTTAGGCAGGCCGCCAACCGCAACGCGGTGATGGTTGACTACTATGGTTGTGACGTGGGTCTCTCGATTGGGCGCATATGGCAGGAAACCCCACCATTCTAAAGCGGCCCACCCCCTCCGGAGAGATGCGCGGGGAGAGGCAGGATCAGGAACTACTGCCGGATGTCAGGCATAGTCGATGGGGTGGTTTTCGAGCCAGTGTTCGTCGCGAGCTCTGCAGATGTTCTTCATCGCCCCCGAGAACACGCACGCGCCCAGGCGCCGACTCTCCCAGACGACACCCGCGCCAAACCCAAGCACGCCGCCCATCAGACCGTAGGCAAGGGTCCGGCTCGCCGACCGCTGACGGCTGCCGGGGCAGCTTCCCAGCACGCCGAGAAGCGCGCCCAGGACAGCAGGCTTCAGGGCCTTGCGCACCGAGTCGCCGAGAAACGGCGCCAGCGGTTCCCCGTGAAGAAACTCCTCGCGACCAGAACGCGCCCCTTCGAGCCCGGAATCAAACAGCTTCCGGCCGTATTCGACACCGTTTGTTGAGTGCTCCTCAACGTTCATGGTTCCCTGCCTTCCTGGGGGCGATAATTTCGATCAACGGCAAGCCGCATTCTCGCAGCATGACTCATTTCTAGACTACGTTCTTAACCTCGCTAATGCTGTGACACGCGTCACGAGCATTGGTCTGTGACAGGCCGACTTGACTTTGCAAGCTCCACAGATAACGATGCCAAGGGCATGGCACAGACGGCAAAAGTCGTGCAGCTGAATCCTGGCACGCTCCAGGCTTTTGATGCGTACGTCCGCTCGGCGGAAGCACAGTCCGAGAAAATGTTGCGGGACGAGCGGCCATTCCTCTGGTGCGACACTCCGGAAAGAATGCGCGCCCTCCGCCAAGGAGGCATCGCGGTGGAACTCCTGTCCGGCCAGAGTGCGGTCAAGGTTCCGGGCGGCCTGATCCACGACTGGGTTGGAGCTGTGCTTATCCCAGCTGTTTCGATGGAGCAGACCCTCACCCTGGTGCAGGACTACGATCATCACAAGATCATCTACCAGCCCGAGGTAATCGAATCTGCGCTGCGGAGCCGCCAGGGAAATGAGTTTCAGATTTACCTGCGGCTGTTAAAGAAGAAGGTCATAACGGTCGTCCTCGATACCGATCACCAGGTGCACTATCTTCCCTTGGAAGCGACACGCTGGTTGTGTCGCTCCTGCACCACGCGCATTGCTGAGGTGGAGAACGCTGGGACCAGGAACGAGGAAGTGCTGCCGCCCGACACCGGGCACGGTTTTCTGTGGCGGCTTAATTCTTACTGGCGGTTCCAGCAAAAGGAAGAGGGTGTGTACGTGGAATGCCGAGCGATCTCCCTGACCCGCGATATACCGCTTGGACTGGGGTGGCTGATTGAGCCAATCATCCGCAAACTGCCGGGAGAATCATTGGCCCATACGCTTGAGGCCACGCGGGAAGCGCTGCAGCGAAGTTCGGGACGTGATCCCGGAAACCGCTCGAATCGCAAGCGGCCGGCCCGCTGACCCGGTTCGCGGTCTCAGCTAAGGCACAAGTATTTCTTCTTCCTCTGACTCTTCCTGCAAGGGATCGTAGGCGGCCCCGCCCAGGCTATTGTTGATCAGGTGATCGATGAGCTCTTCCACCTCACCGGCCCCGGATTGCCGCAGCTCTTCCTCCCACCTTGCTTCCTCTTCTATGCTCCACGGCCACTGGTTTGAACCCATAGCGATATCCTCCGGGAATACGACGGCGTGGACGAACCATACGCTCTCTTCACACCAGCGTCAGTGACGAAGCGTACAAGTATCAGTGACGTGTGGGGGTCGATTTGCGGGAACCGTCGGAAACTGCCTCAGCCAGACGTTCGGCAATGATGGTGTAAACGGAGGGATTGAAGACCAGACCGACATGCGTGCCCGGGACCTCAAAGTCATTTTCGCGGTCGCCGGTACTGCAATATCGCCAGTCCACGATGCCGTCATCGCGGGTGAAGATCGCGGTCTCGGCAACGGTGCCCGGCATCGAGCAACGCAGGGAACCCAGGAACTCGCAGGTGCAACGGGGCGTGTAGCAGTCCGGGCTGACGCGACGGCCATTCTGCTCCAGAATCTGCTTGCGTACCACCTTGGCAGCGTTCAGAACCGAAGGATGCAAAACGGTCCCCCGAAGCGGCGAACCCAGGGTGATGACTGAGGCTACGTCTTTTGGCCGCTGGGTGGCGACGGAGCGCGCAATAATTCCCCCGAGGCTGTGGCCGATAAGATGGACCTTGCGTCCGGTTTCCGCCAGAGCCTTATCGAGCGTTGCCCCCAGGCGATAGCGGATCAGCAAGTTTGGGCACTGGGCATTCAGACCAATCCCGGAAAGGTAGGGGCGGTAACCCAGACGCTCCAGCCAGGAATGCAGATGGGAGACGTAGAGGTCGGTCCCCAGGAAACCGGGAATGACGATCACTGCCGAGCCGTCGCCCTGGGGTACGCCCAAACCGTAATAAACGGGGGAGGCATGCAAGAGTAGGAGTTCGGCGCCAAACAGCGCCTCCTTCCAGATGGTAAGGTCCGTGTCCGCCTGGTGGTCGCGTACACGAGCGCTCCGTGGCGGTGCTGTCGCGCGCCGCCGCCCTGCCCCATTCTTCCTCACCTGGCTACTACCCCCTATTCACAAAACGAATGAGCGTACCACAGATTCGCCCTCTTCGCAGTAGCCTTATGCGATTCTTAGGCGACAGCTGGTGTGGCCGCCCGGTGCACCTTCCGCTGGTGGACGCCCTGACGGTGGCGGCGCACACCTGCCCGACCCGCCTGCGCAACGGGACGCGGCTTAATCATTGACTCGATCAGGGCCTTCTCGGCGCCGACGAAGCTCTTGACTCCTTCTCCGGTAAGGTTGGCCATAGGCAGCAACCGTGCCGGGGACACCAGATCGATGGCTTTACTCGCCATCTTCAGATTGACGTTCATTTGCTGGCTCATCACCTCCAGCAGCCTCTTTTGTGCTTCGATGAACGAGTTGGTGGCGGCATGGGCGAGCTTCGAGAGTTCCGTCTTCTTCATCTTAGGGTGTGCATGCCCGCCGCTGGTGGCCCGCAGGGTCTCCTGCTCGATAACCTCAAGGAACTTCTTCTGCGCATGGACAAAGGTATCCATCTCCTCGCGGGCGAGATCCACCAGTTCGGTTCCCTGATAGCCGGCACCTTTCTTCACTGCCTCCAGCCACTGGGTGGTCTGTTTGTCGCTGGTCTTCAGGAAATCCTGCTGCATACGGATGAAAGTGCCCAGGCTGCGGCGAACCAGATCGGCCATGGCCACCCCCGGCCCGGAACCGATGTGTTCCTTTACGCCATTCATTACGATTTCGTTCTCTTCTTCGGCGAGTTTCAGGAGGATCTTCTGCGCTTCGATGAAGCTTGAGGTCCCCTCCGCCGCCAATTGAGACAGAATCGCAATGGGCGAATGTTCCGCGTCGGTCAGGCCGTCTTGCAGGGTCCTGGTGGCGGCCGCATTTTGCCGCATGGCGACTTCTCCGAAGATACGCTGCGTGGCCGAGAAGCTTTCGATCCCCTGCTGCATCCACCCGGTCAGTAACGATAAAAGGCTTGCCGGAATATCGTGAGCGGCTTGCTTCTTTTTTTGCATAATAATGGCCTCCGATTGCTGCATTGCAGCATCATGCTAAGGGTATATGATATGACCACTTATGTCAACGATGCCCGCATCCATGCTGCTTCGCATCATGCCTGTTAGAAGGTCTCAGGACCGTCGTTGCCTCTACGCCCGCTTACCCGGGCAGACCGCCCGAAGACCCATGCCCACTTTACAAGGCGGCGTGTCGTCCCGGCTGTGATAGGTCTCACTCGCGGTGGTGACTTTGCTTCGCAAGAAAGTCATCGGGCTCAAGTCACGGAAGCTGGGCCGGTTCCTCGTTTATGCTTGGGAGCGTGCGTACTCTCAACGAGGTCTACTCCTCTCTCGCCACGCGGCGACGGTACGAGGTTTGGTTCCTCCGTCTGGGGCTCGCGGATGGCAAAGGGGCGTGGTGGTTCCGATACCTGCTGATGAATCCGGCCCGAGGAGGCTGCCCAGATCATCCCTTGGGCAAGCCGGTGCAGGTTTGGGCGACGTGGTTCCCGCCGGATGGCATGCCGCAGAGTTTCATTCAGGGTTTCTCCCTGAACCAGCTTCAGCTCAGCGCCAGGGGCCAAAGCCCGCTTCACTTCGAAGTTGCGGACAACGGGATAGACGAAAACGCCTGCCGGGGGCGGCTCACTGTCGGCGGCCACAACGTGTCATGGGATCTGCGGTACCGGTCCACCTTTCGAGTCACGCTAAGCGCCAAAGGTTGGATCGGCTTTTCGCGAACGCCGCATTCCGACGCCATGTTCTCCGGCCGTATTGAGCTGGACGGACGACAATTCACAGGGGAACCGCTTGGCTTCGGCCTGCAAGGACACAATTGTGGGTACCGGCATCGCACATTTTGGACGTGGACCCATGCCTATCTCGCCCGCCACAGCGGCAGCCCAAGCACCCTAGAGGCCCTCGTCTACGACATGCCTGTCGGACTGGTATTTCGCAAAGCAGTGCTGTGGCACGAGGGCAAACCGTACACTTTCCTCAAGCTACGCCCGGTCCGTGAGGACCGCAAGAATTTGCAGTGGAGCTTCGCAGCGACAGGAAAAGGCGGTTCCCAGCTGGAAGCGGCAATTGATGGCCGGGGTCCCGCGATGCATCGTTTGCCCTATCTCAGGACCGACTGTGCCGGCAGTTTCGAGGTCGTCAACAACAGCCTGGCGAGTGCGGTGGTCCGCTTCCAGCTTCCCGGCCAACAGGCCGAAAGGCTTGAGACAATGGGTGGCGCGGTGCTGGAAATGGGGGGCCAAGGCACGAGCTTTGAATGAGCTAGCGCGTCTCACGCGGACCGGGCCCGTTCCAAAAGCGCCTGCGTTCCCTGCCAGCAAAGGCGGCCACCATACGACAGGGTACTGAACTCCACTGCGAGCCAGTCCCGCAGGGAAAGTGGCGCCCCGAAGGCTTTCCAACTGCTCAACCAGAGCGGCGTAGCGTGACGCGCCAGGATCGAAACGACGCTGACGTCTGGATCGCCGATATCGTGCTGAACGCCGTCCAAGGTGAACAGCACCTTGCGCAACATAATAAGAGGGGCTGGAAGACGGACGCCCTTGAGGGCGATGTCTTCCAGCAGGTCGAGGGCATCGCCGGCTCCGGGTATGCGCGTAAGTGGCAGCTGGGCAATGAAACGATCCACGGCGCGGCGGATGAGCTTTACCTGGGACCCTTTGCGTCGGGCTCCGCCCCGGCTGAGCGCACGAATCTGGGCAACGATGCCATCCGGGTCGCGCAAGGCGGTCATAAGAAAAAGCATCGCCAGGTGCCGCCGCTGTTCATGGCTGACGCGCTCGGTCAACGCCCAGTCGAGAATCACAAGTTGGCCGGTCCGATTGTCATACAGCAGGTTGCCAGCGTGCGGATCGGCGTGAAACATCGCTTCGTTCTCGGAAGAGAACAGCGGCACTGCCAGGAAGGCCTCCACCAGCAACTCGGAGACGCGGGTGCGCCGCCACCGGGGCATGTGCGGTACGGCATCGGTGATTTTTCTGCCATGCTCCTCCGTCATTGCCGTGATCTTCGCAGTGCACAAAGGCTGAATCAGGCGGGGAACCCGAATCCCGAGCACAGAGCCGTACAGGCGGAACGCCTCCAGCAGGGTCGTTTGTTCGTGCAAGAACTGCACTTCGTGCTGCAACAGGCGCCGGACATCGCTGAAGGTTTCGGGAAGAACCCGCTTCGCGAAGCCATATTCGCGATGCTTGCGGGCAACGTATTTTGCCAATTCGGCCAGCAGGTGCATGTCCTCGGCAAAGCACGCCGGGATGTATGGCTTCATGACCTTGAAAACCCCGCGCTCCCGCCGTCCGGTGTCTGGATTATGCCAGCTGAATCGCACCACCGCGCTGACACTGGCTTCACTGAAGATTCCGGGCTGCACTTTGACAGCATAGGCCTCCAGCTGAGGGCCCAGTTCCTCGACGATGATGGCGCGGACCGCTTCGGCCTTCATGTCGGAGATGCCGTTCTCCAACTCCGTAAGAGCCCGCCGCAGGCTGGGAAGTAAATGGCGGTTCCGCGCCAGGACCTGGCCGAGTTTCTGCAGGCCTGGCACCTTGGCGATGAGCTTCAACAGGCGATCGCCCGTCGAGATATCGGCGGGGAGTTCCAATTGTTCAACCAGTTTGGGCGCAAGACGCTCGATGCAGAGATGCATGAACATGAAGAGCATAGCGTCCTGCACCAGCGGGCGCCAGTGAGCGTACTGGTCGGGGACGAGTTCCTCGGCGGGCAGACGCTGGATCACCCAGCGTCCGATCCGTTCACGCAGCAGCCGGCCGGAGGGACCGCGAAGCATGCCCTCAATTGCAGCGGTTCGCTCCGCAGTCGTGGGGTGTGCAGCGAAAAACGCGGCCTGCAATTGCTCTGCGGTGAACCCTTGCAAGCCGCGCTCGTCCTGGGACAGATCCGGCATCTCAAATCGCTTTGGTGTGGCCGCATCTACGCGGTCACATACTTGCCGGCCTCAATCATTTTCTGCGCAATCTTCTGCCGCAAGGCAATCGTGTTGAACGGCTCATGCTTGCCCAGGCGGCGAATGATGGCCATCTGCGACCGCAGCATATCGCCTTCGCTCACCGCCGCCACGATTTTTCTCGCTGCACTCTCGATCTTCTCGATCGCACCGGCCAGATAGACTTGCGCCATGGCGATGGCCAGCCCCGACTCGGCCTCTCCGTTCCGGGCAACGAGCTTTTGCGACCGCAGGACAGCCGATTCCATAGCATAGGTCTCAATCACCATGTCGGCGATCGCACCCATGATTTCCTGCTGGTCCTGGATGCCCTGCATGTACTTCTGGGTGGCCACTCCCGCGGCGAACAGCCCCATCTTCTTGGCCGCCGCCGCGAGCTTCTGCTCCTCCGCTAACGGTCCGAAGCCCTCGTCGCCGGCGCCTGGCCCGGACAATACCTCGTCCATAAGCTTCTTGATGGCGGGCATCAGCGGCAGTTGTCCGGACATCGCCCGTTTCAACAGAAAGCCGGTGATCACCAGCCGGTTGATTTCATTGGTGCCTTCGAAGATCCGGTTCACCCGTGAGTCGCGGTAGATGCACTCCGCCGGATACTCTTCCACAAACCCGTACCCGCCGTAGATTTGCACCATCTCGTCGACGACGAAGTCGAGCAGTTCCGATCCCCACACCTTGAGGATGGAGCACTCGATCGAGTACTCATCGATGACCTTGCGGACCGAAGGCATGTCGGTGGTATGGGCTTCTCCCAACGCCGCGATGGCCGAATCCATCATTCCGACGGTGCGGTAGGCCATGGACTCGCCGGTGAAGATCCCGGCCGCCATGTTGGCCAGTTTCTGGCGAATCAAGCCGAAGTCGGCAATGACCTTGCCGAAGGCCTTGCGCTGCTTGGCGTAGCCGATCGCGCCTTCGATGCAAACCCGGGAGGCTCCCACACAACCGGCGCCCAACTTGAAGCGGCCAACGTTGAGAACGTTGAAAGCAATGTGGTGCCCCTTGCCGATTTCCCCGAGAACGTTTTCCACCGGCACTTTGCAGTCGGCCAGGATCAGCGGACAGGTCGACGATCCGCGAATGCCCATCTTGTGCTCTTCCGGGCCTACGGTGAAGCCGGGGAAGCTTCGCTCGATCAGGAAGGCGGTGAATTTTTCCCCATTGACCTTGGCGAACACCGTGAACAGATCGGCGAAGGCCGCGTTCGTGATCCACATTTTTTCGCCGTTGAGAATGTAATATTTTCCGTCCGGAGAAAGTTCCGCACGGGTGCGGCAATTGAGCGAGTCCGACGCCGAGGACGCTTCCGAAAGCGCGTAAGCGCCGACGATTTCCCCTGCGGCCAGGCGCGGCAGGTATTTCTTCTTTTGCTCTTCGGTACCGAAGTAGATGATCGGCAGGGTGCCAATGCAGGTGTGGGCGCCCCAGGTGGCGCTGAAGCCGCCATAGCGCGCAATCCGGTCCGCGATAATGGCCGAGGTGACCTTGTCCATTTGCAGGCCGCTATAGGCTTCGGGAGTGTCCACTGCGCTCAAGCCGAGGTCTCCCGCCTTCTTCACCAGTTCCCGTGTGACGGAGAACTCCTTGCGTTCCATCTTCTCTATATTGGGGACAATTTCGTTGATGGCGAATTCCTCCGCCGTCTGCGCGATGAGCTTGTGCTGGTCGGTAAAGTCTTCCGGAGTGAAGACGCTGTCAGGCGGGCAGGTTTCGATGAGGAAACTGCCCCCCGCGATTTTCGCAGTGGGTGGCGCAGTCATGGTTGCCATGGATTCTTCCCTCACAATGAATTCGTAAGATTCCGATCACCTCTGTACCGACATTACTCTTACGTCACTGCATTCCTTACCGCGGCACCATATTTTTGCCGCAGCTCCCTCTTTAAGAGCTTGCCCGAACCCGTCCGGGGCAAGGTGTCCAGGAACTCCACCGAGTGCGGACACTTGTAATGGGCAAGGTGCGAACGGCAGAAGGCCAGCAGTTCGGCTGCACCGGTCTGTGCGCCGGGTTTCAACACCACCAGGGCCTTCGGCACCTCGCCCCACTTCTCGTGCGGAACGGGAATCACCACGGCCTCGTAGACGCCGGGGTGCGCAGCGAGAACTTTCTCGACTTCGAGCGAGGCGATGTTTTCGCCACCGCTGACAATGATGTCTTTCTTCCGGTCCACGATCAGGACATACCCGTTGCCGTCGATCGTGGCCATATCTCCAGTGTGAAACCACCCGCCCGCCAGGGCCGCGTCAGTGGCATCCGGCCGCTGCCAGTAGCCATGCATCACTGCGTCACCCCGGGCGGTGACTTCGCCGATGGTCGTGCCGTCGTGCGGCACCTCGTTGCCGTCGTCGGCCACCACACGAAGTTCGACGCCAGGAATCGCGAAGCCGGTCATGGCCTGGCCGGCGTGGCGACGGCTTTCCTGCCATGAGACCCCAGCCTTCATCGGCGAAATCGCGAGCACGGGCGAGGTCTCCGTCAGCCCATATCCGGAGATACAGGTGCAACCCAGCTTCTCCTCGACCTCCTTCACCAACATCGGAGAAGAGGCCGCGCCACCAATCATGATCGAGCGCAGGCTGCTAAGGTCGAACTTTGTTCTCTCGGGCGAATGCAGCATGGCGTTGACCATGGTAGGAACCAGGGCGCAGCACGAGACCCGCTCCTGCTCAATCAGGCGGAAGACCTCTGCCGGGCTGAAATGATGAATCATCACGTGCGTGCCTCCGACCAGTGTGATCGTGTGCGCCGCACCCCATCCGTTGGCGTGGAAGAGTGGGATGGTGTGCAGCATTACCGTCTCACAAGAGGTCAGGCCGGCGAGCGCCTTCGAAGTCTGATAGGCAGCAATGACCGACAGGGCATGCAAGTAGACGTTGCGATGGGTAAGCATCACTCCCTTCGGCTTGTCACTGGTGCCGCTGGTGTAGAAAAGTTCGGCCAGGGAGTTCTCCTCCACGTGGGCCACATCCCGCTGCAGGGGCGTAGCCGCAAGCAGGAGATGCTCGTAGTTCTCGCGCTCCAGCCAGGGCGACTCGGATTGCCCGTCCAGCAGGTAGAAAGCTTGGAGCGAAGGAACCGCCGCGCGGAAGCCTTCTGCAAAAGGAAGAAATTGTGACTCGAGGAACAAGAAGCTTGCTTGGGCGTCGTTCAAGACGAAGCCAAGATCCTGGGGACTCAACCGAATGTTCAAGGGAAGCAGGACGCAGCCGGCTTCCAAAACGCCGTAGTAGGCTTCGAGCAGGCGGTGGCAATTGGTGCTGAGAAAGGCGATGCGGTCTCCCGGTTGGGCCCCGGCCACCGCCAACGCCCCGGCCAATCGCGCACTGCGGTCGGCAAACTGACCATAGGTGAAGCGCTCCGAGCCGCAAATCAGGCCGGTTCTGTTGGGGAATTGTTCGCGTGCGTACCGCAGGAACCGCAAGGGAGTGAGCGGCACATTCATACTCACCTCACTGATGGAGCACCGATGGCCGGTCCCGCCGCCCAGAGTGCCTGCCAGGCATCCGTAACCGGCCGGTTACGTTTCTCCAGCTCGTCTCAATGCACCTTCTTGCGTACTTTGGACCGCTTCTTAGTTGTGGACTTGCCCAGGCGGCCTTCGAGGTCCGCGAGTCGCTGGCGCAGGCGCTGCAGTTCCGACTCTTCGTCCCGCGGCTCGGGTGGCGCTCCGCCCAAAAAGCGCTTGACCGACTCCACCGGAGACAAAATGGCGGACTGCATTTCGCCCAGGCGGTTCTGCACCGCGTCCTGCACCGCCTGATAGGTGTCGAACGCCGACTTCAGGTACCACATAATGAATTCCTGCCGGGTATGGTCCGACGCCACGATGAGCTGCCGCAGCAGTTCCAGAGGCAGCCCAGTCGGTTTGTCCTTGGCGTCTTCCGTAATGATCTGGGTCAGAATGACACGGGTGAGATTCTTGCCGGTCTTCGCGTCCACAACCTGCACGCGTTTTCCCTCCCGGATCAAGCGGGCAATGTCATCGAGATTCACGTAGCGGCTGCCGGCGGTGTCGTAGAGGCGGCGATTGCCGTACTTCTTGATGATCACAGCCGGCGCTTCCCCGGCGGCTCGCTCTTTGTGTTGCGGTGCAGTAGACATGCTGTATCTTTCTTAGCACGATTCGTCAGATTTGTACAGAGGTCGTCGCCTGCTGCACTGCAGCGCATCGAGTGACAGAGACTGAGTCGAACCAGCGCACCTGGCCGGAGTCATTCCTACATTTCATTACTTGTTTACTATATGTTACAGGCATCCTCCTCAAACTTGACCTGCGGCGTTGCGCGGGACCACCGCAAATGATGCAGCGCACAATGTTCGCGACGATTGCCCTTGACAGCGCCGACGGGGGCAGTGGTATGCTACAGCTGATGCTGCAATGCAGCAAGGAGGCATCTATGCGAGCTGAGACCAGACCAGAATCCTCCCGAACTCATCCCCGGGAGTCCTCTTTCATTTCTCTAATGTCGGGCTGGGCACAACAAGGCATTCAGAGCTATTTTGCAACCCAGCGCGTGCTGTTGGATCTCGCCATGCGGCAGAATGCCAGCGTCATGCACGTGATCCGCGAACGGCTGACCGATCCTCATCACTCTCCCACCACCATGTTGAACGAACTCGCCGACGAGGGTTTGACCAATCTCATCGATGCCCAGCATGTGCTTCTCGACCTGGCGCGGCGGCAGAACGAGATTGTCATGACCGGTGTGAAAGAACGGATGGGCGGAACCTCCGCGGGGATGGCCATGACCGACCTGATGCGGAGGAGCGTGGACACCGTCATTGAGATGGAGCAGAAGTTCCTGAAAATTGCCGACAAACAGTCCCACACCTGGATGGACCACGCCAAATCGGGCAAGGCACTCAAAGGGGACACCCTGATCGAACTGGCGCGCGAAACTATGGAGAACTTCGTGCAATGCGAGAAACACTTTCTCGATATTGTCGCGGAGGAAACCGCCAAAGCCACCAGTGGCAAGCACACCAATGGCGCTAAGAAAATAAAGAAGACCGAAATGACAGAACTTGCGCGCCAGGCCACGGAGTCCTTCATCGATGCGCAGAAAAAACTCTTCGACGTGGCTGGCAAGCAAATGAACATGAACCTGAAAACGGTAGGCAAGACCATGGATATGGTTGGCCCGCTGCCCATCGTTCCCTTTTCGGACCTGACGCGGGAAGGGGTGAAGACCTTCGTGGATGCCCAGAAGGCGCTGATGGACGTCGTGACCAAGCCGCACAACGGGGCCAAGCCGGCGGCCAAAGCCCGAGGCAAGAAAGCGGGCCGGGCCGCCTAGACGCGGACCGCAAGTCTGGCTTACGTAGAGTTTGGAGGAGTACGATTCGCGCTTTCCGAAGAGAGAAAGTTGACCACAACTTCTCCCGGAGAAAGACATCCAAGGGAATCGTCCTGGCAAGAATCGGTGATAGCAAAAAATTGCCGGGCAGCGTGTCAGGTGATCCGTAAGCGTACCGATCGCCCCACTTGAGCTGCCCGGCGCACCCATCCGCTGGATCCCACCGCTTGCTGTACAATCTGCCCTTACAGGGTGGGGCGGCTCCTTCTGCCCGCGTGCCGCAGATGTTGGCAGCGCCTAACTGCATCTTCCTGGGCCGAGGGTGAATCACATCACAAGAGGCAAAAGGGGGCTTGCGCGTGTGCGATCCAAGAAGCGGTAGCGGCGGTGGAAGGCTGTCACTTTTAACTTTTAGTGCAGCTCTCCTGGCTGCCGCGGCTGCAGCGCAGGCGCAGACCGCGGGCAGTTACGGGACGGCCCCGGCGTATACGGCGCCACCGGGCGTGTCCGCTGGAATCTCGCAAAGTCCGTTCACCGGCAGTGCGCCCGCAGGTAAAGCAACCGCCGAACCCCTCTCCCTCACCTTCAAAGATGCCATTGCGCGCGGCCTGCAGAACAATCTCGGCCTGCTCCTGGCTTCTGACAGCACGATTGCCGCCCGCGGGCAGAAGTGGAAGGAACTCAGCGACCTGCTGCCCAACGTGACAGGCGCGGTCAGCGAAAGCGTTCAGAAGGAGAGTCTGGCGGCCCTGGGGATCAAAATTCCGGGGTTGCCGCGCGTCATAGGACCATTCAACTACATGGACGCCCGCGCTCAAGTGAGCCAGTCGTTGTTGAACATCAAGTCCTGGCAGCGTGAGCGTGCCGCCAACCAGAACCTGCGGGCTGCAGAATTCACCTACAAGGATGCTCGTGACATCGTAGTGCTGGCGGTGGGCAACGGGTATCTGCAGGCTCTGGCAGGCAGTGCGCGGGTGGAGACTGCCGAGGCCCAGGTGCAAACCGCCCAGGCCCTGTACGACAAGACGGCCGACCAGCAACGGGCGGGAGTGAGTCCGGCCATCGATACCCTGCGAGCTAACGTGGAACTCCAGTCCCGGCAGCAGCAATTGATCGTGGTCCGCAACGACTTTGCCAAAGAGAAGCTCGCCCTGGCGCGAATCATTGGTCTTCCGACTGGTCAGGAGTTTAAGCTTGCCGACCGGGCGCCCTACGAACCGCTTACCGGGATGGGAGTCGACGAGACTCTGCAGCGCGCATATGCTTCCCGTGCGGACTACCAGGCGGCGCTGGCGCAACTGCGCGCTGCGCAACTCTTCCGCAAAGCCGCCTCCTCGGAGTATCTGCCGGTTCTGGGTACCGAGGCGGATTACGGAGCGACCGGAGTGACTCCGGGAAACTCCAACGGAACCTACCATGTGGCCGCGACGCTCAGCATTCCCATCTTTCAGGGAAACAAGGTCCACGCCGATGTCTTGCAGGCGGAAGCGGATCTTCGCGAGCAGCGGTCACGGGTGGAAAATCTCAGGGGCCAGATCGACTACGACGTGCGCAGTTCCCTGCTCGATCTGAATGCAACCGCGGACCAAGTCAAGGTCGCGCGCAGTTCGGTGGACCTTGCGGATCAAACTCTGGCGCAGGCCCGCGATCGCTTTGGCGCCGGTGTCACTGACAACCTGGAAGTCGTGCAGGCCCAGGAAAGCGTGGCCACCGCAAACGAAAACTATATCTCCAGCCTTTATTCGTACAATCTGGCGAAGGTGGCACTGGCTCGCGCCGTCGGCTATGCCGAGCAGGGCGTGGAGCAGTACTTGAGAGGGAAATAACCATGGCTGAAACCACAGAGACGGTAAGCGCTGCTCGGGGCGAAGCGCATGCTTCCACCCCGCAACGCGTCCCGATTTCCGAGAAAGACCTGCGTTGGAAGAAACTGGCTTCGAGCCGGCCGCGCCTGCGCATCATACTGATCGTCGCGGGTGTGGTTGTCCTGGCGGCGGGAGTCATTCTCTGGCGCTACTTCGCCAGCTACGAATCCACCGACGATGCCCAAATCGACGGACACCTGAATCCCATCAGCGCCCGCGTGTCCGGCTATGTCCTCAAAATCCTTATCCGAGACAACCAGTACGTAGAAGCCGGAACGCCACTGGTGCAGATTGATCCCAAGGACTACCAGATCGCGGTGGACCGCGCCCGCGCGGACTTTAACGACGCGGCAGCCGCCGCCCAAGCAGCAGGGGTGAACGTCCCGATAACCTCGGTCAGCACATCAAGTCAGGAAACCGCCGCTCAAGCGGACGTGGAGAATGCGCGGGCCGGTATTGCCTGGTCGCAACAACAACTGGACGCGGCACGGGCACAGGCAGATGAGGCGGCAGCGAACAATACCAAAGCTCAGAACGATCTGGTTCGCTACAAGCAGTTGGTCGACAAAGAGGAGGTTTCGCAACAGCAGTATGACGAGGCGCTGGCGGCCGCCAAAGCGAGCGCGGCGGCCGTTGCCGCCTCCCAGGCGGCGATCGCCGCCGCCCAGCAAACGGTGGTCCAATACCAGAGCCGCCTGGCGCAGGCCGAAGCCAGCCTGCGGTCGGCGCGAACCGCACCCCAGCAAGTCGCGGCGACTCGCTCCCATGCCCAGGCCGCGCTCGCGACCGCAGAGCGTAAGAAAGCTGAATTGGAGCAAGCCGAGCTGAACCTCCGCTATACCACGGTGGTTGCACCCGTGACCGGCATCGTGAGTAATCGAACCGTGGAGGTCGGACAAAACGTTCAGCCCGGTCAGGAGCTTCTCAAAATCATCCCGCTGGACGACATCTGGGTCACCGCCAACTTCAAAGAAACGCAGTTGCGGCGCATGCGCGACGGGCAAAGCGCGAACATTTCCGTCGATGCCTACGGCAAGACCTACAAAGGGCACGTGGATAGCCTGGCTGGCGCCAGCGGAGCTCTCTTCAGTTTACTGCCGCCGGAAAACGCCACCGGCAACTACGTAAAAGTCGTGCAGCGGTTGCCGGTCAAAATAGTGTTTGAACCCGGTGAGACCAGAGAACACGTGCTGCGTCCCGGCATGTCGGTCATTGCCAAGGTAAATCTGCGATGAGTACAGCTGCCCTCACCATGGATGGGGTCGTGGAACGGCCGGCGATCAATCCCTGGATTATCGCAGTGGCGGTGACCCTGGCGACGTTCATGGAGGTGTTGGACACGAGCATCGCCAACGTTGCCTTGCCGCACATTGCCGGCGGCCTTTCCGCTGGGGTCGACGAAAGTACCTGGGTCTTGACGTCCTATCTGGTCTCCAACGCCATCGTTTTGCCGCTCAGCGGATGGCTGTCCTCCATCATGGGGCGCAAGCGTTTCTATATGAGCTGCGTGGCAGTGTTCACGATCAGCTCTTTCCTCTGTGGATTTGCGCTGAATCTGCCGATGCTGATCTTCTTCCGCATTCTGCAGGGCGCCGGCGGTGGCGGTCTTCAGCCTAGCGAGCAAGCCATTCTGGCGGACACCTTTCCTCCCGCTAAACGCGGCATGGCGTTCGCGGTGTACGGAATCGCTGTCGTGACGGCGCCGGCACTCGGGCCTACCCTGGGCGGATGGATTACCGACAACTACACCTGGCGCTGGATTTTTTTCATCAACATTCCCGTCGGGATTCTCTCGCTGTTGCTCACCTCGCGGTTGATTACCGATCCGCCCGACATGAAGCGCCGGAAAATCAGCGAGACCAGAATTGACTACATCGGCCTTGGTTTGGTGGCGCTGGGGCTGGGAACGTTGCAAATCGTACTCGACAAAGGGCAACGCGACGACTGGTTCGAGTCCCAGTTCATCACCACCCTGGCGATCATTTCTGCGGTCTCACTGCTGTTTGTGATCTTTTGGGAGTGGCGGCATAAGGACCCGATTATTGACCTTCATCTTTATAAGGACAGAACGTTCGCGACCGCCAACTTGTTGATGTTCATGCTGGGCTTTGCCCTGTTAGGAAGCACGCTCCTGCTGCCGCTGTTTCTGCAAACCCTGATGGGATACACCGCCGAGTGGGCTGGACTGGCAGTGTCTCCCGGCGGCGTGGCGATTATGCTATTGCTTCCACTCGTGGGATTTCTGCTTTCCAAATATGATGTCCGGAAGCTGTTGATTTTCGGCCTGATAGTGCTGTCGTCTGCGCTCTTCCACATGACCAGCTTCAATCTGGACATCGACTTCCGCACGGCGGCATGGGCGCGCGTGTTTCAAGGAGTCGGGCTGGCTTTTCTGTTTGTACCCATCAATACGGCTGCCTACTCGTTCCTCCCGCGAGAAAAAAACAATGCGGCCTCGGGGCTCATGAACCTGGCCCGCAACATTGGAGGCAGCGTGGGTATCTCGGTGGTGACGACGATGCTCGACCGCCGGACCCAATTCCACCAGGCGCGATTGTCGTGGCACTACTCGGCGGCGAACCCCGGCTTCCAGAGCATGGTCCAGGGGACGGCGCGGACCCTGCAGGCGCAGGGCTTCGATCCGGCGGGAGCAATGCAGAGAGCGTATGCCCTGGCGCAAGGTACATTGATCCGGCAGGCTACGATGCTGGCCTATATTGACAATTTCTGGCTGCTCGGCGCGGCGATTTTGGCCATGGTCCCGATGGTGTTCTTGATGAAGAAGCACCAGCCTGGCGGAGAGATTGCCGTCCATTAGAATGTAGTAGAGGAGACCCTGTGTATCGAATTATTACAATTGAGCGCGAGTACGGAAGCGGAGGCGCGGCCATCGCCAGCAGACTGGCAGAGCAGCTGCACTGGAGACTCTGGGACCAGTCGCTGACGGAGGAGATCGCCAAGATTGCCCAGGTGGATTGTCGCGCCGTGGAACGTTGTGACGAGAAGGTGGACAGCACGCTTTACCGTCTGGCAAAGGTCTTCTGGCGCGGCAGTTACGAGCGCAGCCTGCCAGTGGAGCACGCCCGTGTTTTTGATACCGACTGCATGGTGGCCGAAATGCAGAAAGTCATGGAACGCATCGCCCAAGAAGGCCAGGGTGTGGTGGTGGGGCGCGGGGCACCGTACTTTCTACGCGAGCGCAGCGATGTATTTCACGTCTTCACCTACGCTCCCCGAGCGGAGAAGATCCGCCGCCTCAGGGAGTTGGGCAAAAGTGAGAGTGAAGCGGCCGAACTCGTGGACACCATCGATCGCGAGCGGATTGCCTTTGTAAAGCACTACTTCGGCGCGGATTGGCCGACGCGCTCGCTCTATCACCTGATGATTAATACGGTGATCGGCGATGACAACGTGATTGCAACCATTCTGGAAACCATGCAGAGGCTGGAGGAAGCTGCCCGGCCGCAGGCGGTCAGCCGGTAGGTTACAGAACCTAGGGTTTCGCCGCAGAAGCCTTGCCTTCCAGCGCGGCGTAGACGGCCGGGTTGGAACAAACTTCGTAGTACCACTGCTCGGTCCAGTGCTGTACGGAAAAGTTGGAGGGATCGACCTGAGGAATGCGGCTTCCGCGAACAATAATCTTGCGGAAGATGTCGTTGCCCACCGGAACCAGGCCGCTCCACAGGCGGAGGTCTTTGGTTTTCAACTGCGGAAGCTCGATCTGGCAAGGTTCGAGCGAGATTTCTGCCTGCAGCTTGCGGAAAGCCGCCTCGCTCATGCGCACTCCGCTGACGTTGTACTTCAGAATGAAGTCTTCGGGGCTCTCGGCCACGTCGGCGTCGCTCACGGTCTGAAATGCATAGACGTGAAAGGGAGTTTCGGACGGGCGGATCAGCTTGCGCACGCGCTTGCTGCAGGAGGACAGCCGGTCACTCTCGTTCAGGGCATCGGAGATCATGATCCGCTGCTCGCCATCCATCAGGTACATGGGAGCTGAGTCCTGGTAGGAGATGCCGATTCCCAGCTCGATCCCGGGAAGGCCGGAGCGTTCCAGCAACTGGTTGTATCCCCGCACAATGTCGATCATCTCTCGCGCCAGAACAGCGGCCCGGCCCGCAGCCAATCCGGGTTCGCCCTCGCGCTCCAGGATCGCGAGAATGATGGCGTCACCTTCGAGGAAGACCTTCGTAGCTCCGTACTTCGGCAGCAATTTGTTCACTGGATCATAGAAGTTCAGGCTGAAGTACGACGCAGGATTCATGTCCCGTTCGAGCAGGGAGCGGGTAAGGCGGGAAGAGTCGCGCACGTCAGCCTTTATGATGACATGGCGCAGGATCTTTTCTTCGCCGGACTTCTGCTCGTCCGCCAGCAGGAACTGGTAGAGCGTGCCGTTCATGGCTGAAAGCTGGCGGATCTTCTCATTGGCGACCAGGTTGATGCTGTCGAGTACGCTGTTCAGGGTTTCGAGCTGCCGCCGGTCGCGATGGTAACGCAAGAAATCGCGCAGGAAACGCCCGGCCATCTTGGCGCGCTCGGCGCCCTTGCAGGACGCAGCGCGATCGACGGCCGCGTACAGGCTGTCGGGCGATGCTTTACCCTGTTCGGCGATCAGTTTCTCGACCCGGCCACGCTCCTCCTTCGAAATCAGCGCATTCTTCAACTGCTGCGGGTTGATTCTCGGAGAATACTCGACCAGCAGGGGCGCCACTTCATAAGACGCCACCACGTACTGCAGGAGTTCTTCCTCTTCCAGGCGATCGACCCAGGCGACCAGACGCGCTTTCTGCGAACGCCCCTCCGGAGTGGCCTCGTCGGGAACCCCGCCGCCGACCAGTTCCTGGGCATTCTCCGGGACGTTCAACCAGCCATCCAGAGTTCTTTCTTCGTCTGAACCAAGGTCGAGTTGCAGCGATCTCAGAAATTCGCAGACAATCCGGCGCACATTGGAGAAGCGGTCGGGGTCGCGATCGAAGTTGCCCAGCATGACGTACTGCTCGGCGTTGAGGTAGGCGTCGCCGGCGTCTTCCGTAAACATCAGCGAGCTGAGAAACAGCTTATAAGACTCGTCCTGACTGTTGCCAAAGAGAGAGCGGCGAGTGCGGGCCAGAGTTTCTTTTTCCACATCGCGCAGAGTGCGGAAGAGCTCCTGCCCGGTCTTGCGCAAAATAATCTTCTTGGCGACCTGAAACCCGGCCGCCCGTTCCCGGTACTCCAGCGCTTTGAACTGCCGCACGCCTTCGTATCCCTTCAGCATCATGCGGCAGCGCTCGAGGATTTGCGCAAACTGGGAATTCATCTCAAAGCGCAGGAACTTGATGATGGCAGCGCGGGCCAGCATGTCGAGCATCAGGTTCCCGTCGGCCTTGGCACGGTTCAAGGCGGCGGTGTGAATCTCGGCGAGCAACGGCTTCAGGTCGGCGGATTCGATTCGACCTTGCGGCTTCGCGCCCGCCGCCCGGATGAAATGACTGCCGGTCCGTTGCGGTGCCTCGGCGGCCAGCAAGCCTTCGACATCTCCATGGCGGGCAAGAAGGCGGGCGATGTGCAGACGCATCTGCTCCACAAACCGGGAGCCCAGGTGGACATCGTGACGCAGATTATCGACTCCAACCTGGAGGCCCTCCAACGTCAGCTGAGGATGAAAACCGCTGAGGCGTGGCGGGACTGTCTGATCCGAGTGGGAACCAAGTCGGAAGATGGGGATGCGTGGCATTCCAGCTTGCCTTTCGCTACGGCTGTCCTGCCTGACTGATCAGGCTGGCACGGAACTGGGGGACGACCAGCGCCTGTTCCACCGTCGGGACGTTCAACCCAGTCAGTTTCGCGGCCACCAGCTGGGCCTGAGTCGAAGCACCCGTGCTTCCGTACGCGCGCCAAAGCAGGCGCATGGAGATGGGGTCGGTGGCGTCTTCTTCCAGCTCCGAAACCGCGTCTGCGGGTTTTCCCTGGGCCAGCAGCAAAGCGCCCGCCCCGCCGTGGTAACAAAGCTGGATCACCCGGCTTCGACTTTTTTCGGTCATGCTCTCCAATTGTTCAACTGCATGCATGGCTGCATCTATGTCCCCAGCTTCGGCAGCACGCGCCGCCTGCACTCGCAGAATGCGCGCCAGTTCTTCATTGTGGTCGCTTACCGACATTTCATGGGGATCACGCAAGACACGCATGGCATCCTGCACATGCCGGGCGGCTGACTTGGGGTCGGGCTCGTACAGGGCGAGCACGCGGTGTGCTTCGGCCTCCAGCCCCGCGAGACCGCCGGCATGAGCCTGCTTGGCGACGTCGCCCAGGGCCTTCTCCGCCTGCTTGCGATTGCCTTCGCGGATCCAGGTCACCGCCGATTGCAGCGCGAATTGAACTTTTTCGGTACGGCTCCCGGCGAAAACGATCGCCCGGGCGTATTCTTCGCGTGCTTCTTGTTCCCTTCCCATCAAGGCAAGGGTGTCGGCCACGCCCAACTCCGAACCAAATTCGGGGTCCATGCGCACGCTGGCGCGATAGTGCTCCAGCGCGGCGTCGAACTTGCCGTCCATGCGCAGAATCTCTCCGTAGGAATCGTGCGGGTTCGGCTGGTCGGGCACGGCCGCCACGTAACGATCCATGGCCGCGAATGCCTTCTCGAAATCTCCCTTGTACGCGTAGGTGTAGCCCAGGTCATTGAGCGCAGCCGGATAGTTCGGCTGGATGGTCAGCGCGTGTTCGAGGACGACCGCAGCCTGGTCCCAGCGGTCCTGTAGAGTCAGCCAATCGCCCGCCAGGAAGGCCAGCCGGGCATCCCCAGGGTATTTTTCGAGCAGATCGTTCATCGCCGCGATGGCAGGGAGGTAGTTGTCTTCCTGCGCGTCGGCCAGCCAGCGGATGAGCAACCGTTCTCCCGAACTGACACGGACAACCAACTGCTCGGCTCGTTTTCTTGCCGCCGCCTGTTCCGAGGGATCTTTGCTGATCTTGGCAATCAGAATGTAAGCTTGGGCAAACCTGGGATCGGCCTTGACCGCTTCGCGGAGACACTGCAAGGTTTCATTAATGCGGTATTCCTCAAAGTTCCGCATCCCCCGCTCGAAACTCTTGCGCGCGCGAACGGATGAGGTCGTCACCGGCAACGTAGACGACGCCTTTCGTGCAGGGCTATCGGGAGCTGATTGGACGTCCGCGGTTGCGAACGAGGACGACAGCAGGAGCAGGAAAACACACCAGCAGCGGAGCATCGCGGCCCTCAGAAATCGTTGATTTCTTAACTTCTTATGGCGAGACTAGCACGCGCTTCCGGGGCCGAAAACGTTACTCAAGTTACCTCCCATTCGATTGATTTCACAGAAGATGCGCGAGCGTGGGCGGAAGGTCTGGAGGCTACAGCGTCTGGGTCAAATCTTGAGGAAATACCCTTTCCGATACAGCGCCCACATAACCACCCAGCACATCAGCACATACGCGATTGCGAATATCAGCGAAGCGTTTAGCGGGCTAGCTAGCGGCGCGAACAGATTCTGATACACAGCTTCCTTCCAGGTCATTCCTTCACCGGCCGAAAAACGATCCAGGCAGTTGGCGATCATTTCGGAAAGCACGTAGGCGGCAATGGCATTCATTCCAAACACCAGGAAGAATGTTACGACCTGTCCTCTCCATCGCCGAATATCTACGAACCAGTAACAGAGAGCGAGGCAGAGCAGCGCGAGGCCTGTGGTAAGCAGCACATAGGAACTGGTCCAGAGCTTCTTGTTGATGGGAAACCAGACATTGAAGAACTCGCCTAGCGCCACGCCAATAACTCCCAATAGCACCATCCCGAAAACCTTACTTTTGGAAGAGCGCTCTGAGCGCAGCCAATCGCCCGTCAATAAACCAAGCAAGGCAGTCGCGATTGCCGGAATGTTGCTGATCACACCTTCCGGATCCCGCGTTCCTTCGTACAAATGTCCAGCAAGCAACTTGCGATCCAGCCAGGCCACCAGGTTGCGATCGGGATCGAGGAAGGGGACGTCCCGCGTGGGCACACCGAATCCCGGCACCGGCACGTAACGCATCAGGACCCAATACCCCACCAGACATGCGAAAGCTGTCACGATCCAGCCGCGGCGGTTGGACCATAAGACCAGAATCCCGGTGACCACATAGCAAACCGCAATCCTCTGCAGCACGCCGTACACGCGCCACGAGGACAACTGGTACTGATTGGGGAACCCGTTGAGAAACATGCCGATGGCAAACAGAGCGAATCCCCGCCAGAGCACATGCCGGGCCAGCTGGTTTCGGGATTCTCCGCGCTCCAACCGTGTTTGAAAAGAAAACGCCATCGCCACCCCAACGATGAACAGAAAGAAGGGAAACACCAGATCCATGGCCGTCCAACCGTTCCATTGCGCGTGCCGAAGGGGCGAATAGGTTGTCAACTCGTCCCCGGGGTCATTCACCAGAATCATGCCCGCAATGGTCAGTCCGCGGAACAGGTCGAGCGACACCAGGCGGCCGGATGGGGTGGCGTGGATTCTCATCGTGCTCATGCGTGCAGCGCCATTCCAGACCAGCTTAGGGCCGCGTGTCCAGAGGATGTCTGGTCTTCTCGAAAAATTCGTTCTGCAATTGCCGGCTCGTCTGGTCGGCCTTCACTGCGCGGATCGCCTTTACGATCGTGTTGATCCATTTATCCATTTCAAACTGTCCGCGCTCGCGGGTTGCGGCTGACCCGTCCCCGGAATAATGATCGGGGAAGCGGGCATACCACCAGATCGCGGTATAAAGTTCGTCAGGCAGATGGAGGCGGGCCTGGTCGGCGCCCGATTGCTGCTTTGCCCGATCTATGTGCACCAGGTCGGGCCGCGCAATCAGCATCTTTGAGGTCTCTGACTCCCCGGCATGCATGTCAGGCCCGGAACTCTTCTGCGGCGGGCCGCCAGGCGGCGCGGACAACACGGGAAGCACATACACGACGTAGTCGTGCGGCTTCTCCAGTTGCGTCTGAGCGAAGAAAGGAAGCAGATTCTCGTTGCCGCCGTGGCCGTTCACAATCAGGATCTTTTTACAGCCGTTGCGCGCCATCTCGTCGGTGGTCTCCTGCAGCAGATCGAGTTGCAGGTGAGTGCTGTAGGCCATGGTGCCCGGCTCGTGTTTCGCCTCGAAAATCTGTCCGAAGTAGTACTCAGGAAAAACCACTGCGTACTCCTGCTCGGCTGCGTGCAACGCGGCATAGCGTACGTCGAGTAGATCCGTTCCCAACGGCAAGTGCGGGCCGTGTTTCTCCAGGATGCCAAACGGCAGCAAACAAGTCTCCTGGGCCTGGGTGATCGCGTTACGGAAGTCCGACGCTGTAAGTTCTTCCCAGTGGACCGACGGCCTGTCTTGACCCCAGGCCGCGGCCAGGCAAAGGAATACCAGCAGAACACCACAAATCTTCGCCATTAAATCGTTTCTCCTGACTTGCGCATTCTAGCATTTGCGCTCACCTGCTGATCGCTGGAGAGAGTCCTGAATGCCCGCGCTTGCCCGCATGGATGGTTACCACGGTCACCATGCCCTGCCGCCATGGAAAGGCTAAGATGGCGGTACGGGCGCACTCATGAAGATGTTGAACTTCGTACTTTCCCTGACTAATAACGATAACGACTACCAGGTGGAGCAAGCCGCAGCGGCAGAAGAGGCCGCGGCGCGGCTGGGAGTTAAACTGCAGATTTTGCACGCCGATAACGACGCGATCAACCAGAGCCAGCAGCTCCTGAAAGTCATTCAGTCGCGTTCGGATGCGCATCCCGATGGAATCATCTTCGAGCCGGTCGGTGGGACGGCACTGCCTCAAGTGGCACGCGCCGCGGGCGCTGCCGGAATTGGGTGGGTGGTGCTGAACCGGGAGGTCGAGTACATTGCCGAACTTCGGCAAACCTACCGAATCCCCGCGTTTACGCTCACCTCGGATCACGAGGAGGTCGGCCGCATTCAAGGCCGGCAGTTTGGCGCTTTGCTGCCGAACGGTGGCACGGTGCTCTATGTCCAGGGCCCCTCGGAGAGCCTGGCTGCCAAGCAGCGTACCGCTGGCATGTATGAAACCAAGCCAGTTGAAGTACAGGTCAAGCTGATGAAGGCGCAGTGGACGGAGGCCAGCGCGTATCGCACGGTGACCTCCTGGCTGCGCTTGTCCACCTCGCACCAGATGCACATCGACGTGATTGCCGCGCAAGACGATTCCATGGCCATGGGCGCCCGCAAGGCCTTTGAAGAACTGCCCGAAGGTTCGGCCCGCGACCGCTGGTTGAAGCTGCCTTACCTGGGCTGCGACGGTTTGCCCAACAGCGGACAGGCGTGGGTGCGACGAGGTTCGCTGGCCGCCACCGTCTACATCCCGCCGAATGCCGGGCAGGCGCTGGACATGCTCGTACAGGCCGCGCAAACCGGCGCGATGCCGCCAGAGCAGACCCTGACTGTGCCGGTGTCGTTCCCCAAGATCGAAGAGTTGGCCCTGAAGGCCGTGAGTAAGGGCCGGGCCCTGTCTGCCGGGATCGATTGACTCCACGTCCCGGGACCCGGGTAACCTTCCCACGGTAACCCTCCTTTTGTGATCCAGGTCACAGCCTGAATGTTCGTGGACCATCAGAATATGGCCGGAGCGTCTCTGCCCTCCGCACCTATGACCAAGACCCTGGCTGAGTTGTCCAAGCGTCTCCAGCAACTCTGTGAACAGGCTGTGCATGAGACCGATCCGGAAAAACAGGCGGTCCTGTCCGCCGAGATTTACCGCGTGGTCGCGGAGAGAGACCGCATCCGGGGCACGATTCCTACAGCGCAGGAAAACGCATCTCCATCCTAGTCTTCGTTTCTTGCTAAAGTGGTTCTTTCCTGCTGGAAGGAACCTATGCCTACGCTCGTTGCACAACCGACGCGCATTACCGCTGCCGGCAACAAACCCAAGCTCATCGATGAATACATTGGGCGCGTGAACTCCCAGACCGCGGGTGTCAGCGTGGCCCATATGCGCAGCCCACAGGGCTGGGAAGAACCCGGGCAGGCGCCGGAGTTCGACGAGTTTACCCTGGTGCTGAAAGGGATGCTGCGCGTGCACCACGGGGAAGGCCATCTCGACGTCGCAGCAGGTCAGGCGGTGATCGCTCATCGCGGCGAATGGATCCGCTACTCGACGCCCGAAGACGGTGGGGCCGAATACATTGCCGTGTGCCTGCCGGCTTTTTCTCCGGACACCGTCCATCGCGATGCCTGAGTTTTGCACAATGTTCTCGCCCAAAGGGTGAAGCTCTTTCGCCTTCGGTAGCATCTTCTAAGGTATACCCAGCGGTGACATAGCAAGCGCCATTGTCAATAACCATTACTTAGAGGACGTCCCGTCCAGAAGGAGAGGAAATTATGCACGCACGACTCGATGCTCTGAAGATAGTACCGGATGCTTACAAGGCGGTGTTCCAGTTGCAGGCCTACATCAACAACCACTCGGGATTGGAGCACTCGCTGCTTCACCTGATCGAAATGCGCGCCTCGCAAATCAACGGGTGCGCTTACTGTCTCGACATGCACAGCAAAGACGCGCGGGCTTTGGGCGAAAGGGAGCAGCGTTTATATGGGCTGGATGCCTGGCGCGATGCTCCCTACTACACCGACCGGGAGCGGGCGGCGCTGGCGTGGACGGAAGCCGTCACATTGGTGTCCGAGAGTCGCGTGCCCGACGAGGTGTACGAAAACGCGAGAAAGCAATTCAGCGAAGCAGAACTCATTCACCTGACACTGGCCGTGGCACAGATCAACGTCTGGAACCGGCTGAACGTCGCATTCCGCACCGAAGCTGGAACGTATCAGCCGAACGTGCAGCCGATGAAGAAGACTGCTTAGAAGGCAGAGGGGGCAATGCCCGTCCTACGTCACCGTAGCTGTCATCCTGAGGAAGCGCAGGCTTTCGCATCGCGAAAGCCTGGCGACGAAGGATCGCATGTCCTGGGATGCCTTCGAC
>Ga0335082_10000683_pt1 | contig 35225 bp, 51 predicted proteins | sample Lox_Sample_41_FD_206718 | JGI IMG/M metagenome (GOLD analysis project Ga0335082, IMG submission 206718) | Soil microbial communities from Loxahatchee National Wildlife Refuge, Florida, United States - Lox_Sample_4.1 | ecosystem: Environmental > Terrestrial > Soil > Wetlands | place: USA... | reverse complement strand
CGCCGCCCGCGTATGCTCGCGGGCCGCAGGTCAACGCGCAGCTGTCGCCCTGACAGTTGTCTCTGCCAGCCAGCTGGTAGTAGCATGGCGGCATGGTCGGACGCGCTCGCTGGGCTCAGAAGTCGTACCCGGATCCCGAGCCGTCGGGAGGCGGTGGCGGCGGCTCGCTGTACAGCGTCGTGTACCAGCCAGGCGGCGTACCGCGCGAGAACCTGTACGCGGACTTCAACCTCCTGTACGCGGCTTCCGTGGCCCTGCAGGGCGGCCTGCGCGTGGTCGTGGACGACAGCATCACGTCGCCGGCTGTCATCCCAGCGAAGACGGGTGGTGGCTCCTACAGCTTCGCCGACTGGCACTTCGATGGCGTGCCGAACTTCAGCACTTCGAGCGGTGGCGCCGCGCTGCAGTTTGCCAGCGGCGTGAGCATCAGTCCGCAGACCACGATCTGGTTCTCAAGCCTCGACGTGACGTTCGTGGGTACCGCGCCGTGCATCGATGTCCCGTCGAGCGATGAGGCGAACCTCTATCTGTACAGCGTGAGCCTATCGAGCACATCGACGGGCCCGTTCGCGAAGGCCGACGCGGGCGGCTTCGTCGAGGTCGTGAGCAACTCCAGCCTGATCGGCGATGGTACGCACACGACGCTCCTCGGCAACACCGGCGGCAACATGTTCGTGCAGGCTTACGACGGCACGACGGTCGCCGCGTCGGCTACGGACGCCAGTGTCGCGGGCGGCACATTGATCAGGCACGACGCCAGCAGCAACGTCCACACGCAGCCTGGAAACGTCACCGTCAGCTTTGCGGACGACGCCTACAGGGTCGGCTACGACCCCGGCGAACCCGCTGACTGGACTACCGCACCGACCAATGTAGGTGACGCACTCGACGAGTTGGCTGCCAAGGAGCACGACCAGAACGTCAACTTCAACACGGCGTCCAGCACGGCGTCGCCGGTCACGCTGACGGACACGACCAACCCTTACGTCCCGGGTGATGGCGCGAAGGCGGTGCTGGTGTCCATCACGTTCTCTGGAACAGTCACCGGAGAAAACGGAGTCACCGTGCAGCCAATGCGTGGCCTGGCGACGCTCGGCATCTCCTCCTTGTTCCCGGCCGATGCCTCCGGTCGATTCGGCGGCTGCGTGACCGTGCTTGACACGACCAGTCCGCCGTCGTCAGCGCGCTACGCTCTGAAGCTCACGTCGGCCGCTGGCAACTTCACCGTCGGAGCCAGCTCCGTGCAGTTCGACAAGGTCGACGTCTAGCGTTTCACGACGTCGAGCCATGTCGAGTGAGTCGCGGCCTGCTCGCCGACGCTCTCCCACGACATCCACTGCGCTCGCGCGCGCCCGATTGGATCGTTCTGGCGGTAGAACGGATTGCGATCGAGGAACGCGTCCTCGACGCGCTCGTAGTGATCGACCTGCGTATCGCTCAGCGTACCGTCCGCACGTTTGCCCCAGCGCTTCTCGACCTTGAGCGCCTCGTCGCCGAACATGCGCTCCATGATGCGCGTGTCCAGGCACACGGCGTCCTGGCCCATGAGAGCCAGCGTGAACGACAGCTTCGCCATGCCGAGGCCCTTGGGCAGCTTCGTTTCGAGCGCCAGGTGCCTGCGTAGCTCGCGGTCGCGCAGCTTGCGCTTGGCGATGGCGTTGTGGATGGTCGGCGCGTAGTCGCTCGCGCCGATCATGTAGTCGGCCATGGCGTTCTGAAGGCCGCGGAAGCACTCCATGAGCTGCATCTCGTCCCACGGCTCGATGGGCGCGCCCGGCTTGTCGCCCCAGAGGTCGAGGATGCAGCGGAAGCGGTTCTCGGCTTCCTCGATGCGTACGCGGATGGTGCTCATCGCGAAGATCATCGACAACCTGATGGTCTCGACGGTCGGCGGATGCTCGCGATGCTTGAGGAGCGTCGGTCGCACCTCGGGGTAGCCAGTGACGTTCAGATCGCCGCCGAGGCGCTTGGGCGCGATCGGCGTGAACTTGATGCCTTGCGGGCCGTAGCGAAGCGGCTTGGCAGCTTCGCGGACGACGCGCACGTCCTCGGTCTCCTTGCCGCCGACGTACGGCACGGCCGGCGCTTCCTTGAGCATGCCGGTCAGCTCCAGTTGCGTCATCTCGGGCTCGACGCGCGTCCTGGTCAGCCTCTTCGCGGGCACGGGACCGACTTGCGGCGCCGCGGGCTCGCGCGGAGGACTTGACGAGCCGATGTCGAAGAGCTTCCAGATCGTTGCTCCAGCGTCGGCGTCCCAGACGTTGCCGATGTTGCCGCCGTGCGCGTCGATGGCGTAGATGCCGTGCTCGCGCAGCTGCGATAGTGCGTCGGCAGCGCCGCGCGCTGCGACCGAGGACTGGCCCCAGCCGTCGTCCGCGTACCGCCGGAGACGCTTGATGACCTCTTCGGACACGCTCTTGAGCTTCTCGCGCTGTCTCTCGTGACCGAGCTTCGCGAGATGGTGCGGGAACGCGCCACGAGTGCGCTTGATGTCGCGCACGATCTTGCTGATGTCCTCGTACGTCTGCGAGCCCGGTGGCAGCGCATTGACGCGCTCGACGACGAGGATGCCGACGGGCATGCGCCGCACGACCGGCTTCTCGAATCTGCCCTCGAAGCCCAGGACGTGATGGATCGTCGCACCGCGTACGAACACGGACTGGTAGACGGTAACGACGTTCGGGAGCGATTCCTTGCCGATGAGCACGAAACCGGTCTGCACCTCGCTCGGATCGGCCGTGATCTTGACCACCTTCTCCTGGTCGTCGGGCAACGTCGCTGCCACGCCGTAGCTGCCCTTGCCGAGGATCCGGTCGAAGCCGTGGAAGCCAAGCTCCTTCAGCGCCGACACGATGGCGACGATGCGTCTGTCGTCGTCTCGCAGCGGTTCGTCGTACCAGCGCTCGGCCTCGACGTTCAGGATGAACTCGCGGGCGACTTCCAGCAGCGACACGCGAGCGTCCGGCGGCATTGCCCGCATCCGCGCCACGCGCGCCTCGATGTCGGGCGGAGGCGGCGCGGGTTTCGGCATCGTCTCTGTCCCGGCCTCGCCCACGAACGGCACGCGCACGCTCTCCTCGACGATGCCGAGCTTGCGCGCGGTGGCGCCGGTCGGTACCTGCGAGCCCACTGCAGGCGCTCGCGGTCGCCGGGGCGGGCTGGAGCTACCGATGTCGAAGATCTTGTAGTGCCGATGGCCGCGCAGGATCTTGTAGCCGACGTTGCCCGAGTGCACGTCGATGGCGAAGACGCCGTGACCGCGCAGCTCGTCGAGTCCGGCCGCGATGTCGTCGCACATGTCCGCGTCGCGGTCGTTGCCGACGTCGTGCAGGTCGGCCGCTTCGTCCCGAAGGATGCGCGACAGCGCCTTCGAGGCGTCACGCAGCCGCTCGCGGGACCGCGCCTCGCCGAGCGCTTCGAGCTGATCGGGCCACACGGCGTACGTGTCCTTGAACTCGGCCACGAGATCGTCCAGCTCGGGCTTGTCGGGCACGCCCTTGACGCGCTCCACGTACAGAATGCCGACCGGGTACGTCGCACCGTGGTGACCGACCTCGACACCCTTCACGAACGTCGCCAGCTCAACGCGCGCCACATGCGGCAAGCGCTTGCCCTGCAGCACGAAGCCGGCCTGCACCTCGGTCGGATCGCTCGTGAGCTTGATGATGGTCTCGTCGTCGAGCACGGCGGCCGTGCCGAAGCTGCCGGCGCCGAGGATCTCGCCGACGCCCGTCAGGCCGAGTGCCTGCAGCGCCTCGACGATGCGCCGCTCGTCGCTCCCGGGCGACTTGACGTTCCGGAGGAAGGTCGACACGAACTTGCCCAGCGGCACGCGGCCCGTGGGCTCGGGCCCGAGATGCGGCCGCGCGCTCGCCAGGACGCTCTGCGGGCCGTTCAGCCAGCGTTCGACACGCGAGAGCATCCCGGGCGCCTCCGCCGCCGCGCGCTCGCTGCGCGCCGCGCCCTGGACCTTCAGATCGAGCCCCCAGTACACCGCCGCGGGGTCGATGTTCACCGCGCCCAGCACGTCTTGAGGCTGCCAGGACAGGAACTGGCCGCGCACGACGTCGAATCCGACCAGCTCGCGGCGCTGGTCGAGACCTGCCAGGACCGGGACGACGTCGAATCCCTGGCGCACGAGGATGACGGGGTTGCTCACCAGGCCATCCTACAGCGAGCCAGCTTGCACTGACAGGCTGAGGTCGCGTAGAATCCTACCCCATGGACGCCAAGTACAAGGCCGCGATCACCGGCGGCGCAGGTGGGGCTCTCGTGGGCAGCATCGTCGGCTACCTCATCGACAAGGGCCCCGGCGCGGGCTGGGGAGCGCTGGTCGGGGGCGCCGCGTTCGCCCTCGTCGGCGGCACCGTGACGACCAGCTCGGACGCGACCCCGACGGTGGGCGCCGGGCGCAGCCCGCGCGGCATGGGCGCGGCGCCGCAGCAGCGGCAGGTCGTGCGCGCGCGCGGTCTCGCGCAGCTGTCGCCCGCGCCGGCTCGCTGACGCGCGCGAGCGCACTTGCGTTCGCCAGTCGGGCGTCGCAAGTTGTGCCCGCTGTGTCTCTCGACGCCATCTCCAGAGCCCTCACGCAGGGCGTTCGACGTCTCGGCTGCATCGCGGTCTGCCAGCCGTGCGTTCGCCTCGATGACCGCGTTCGCGACGTCGACATCTTCGGCGACTTCGGCCTCTGCGGTCGCTGCCATCGGCCAGTGACGGGCCGCAATCGCGCCTTCTACGTCGAGGCGCCTCCGCAGGAGGCGAGCGCGCGATGAAGCTGCTGCTGCTCTGGCTGATGATCTGCCTGCCGCTGCGCTACTACGAGCTGTTCGGCAACCATCCGCTCGCCGAGAAGTCACGCGGCAAGATCGCCGGAGGCTGGAACGCCGACACCTGGTACAGCAAGCCAGTCCTCGTCGTCGCCGCCATCGTCGGGACGCTCATCGTTCCGCTCACGGCATTCGTCGGCATGGTCCTCGCCGCACTGCCGCAGACTCGCGACGGCTACACGCGCTGGGTGCGTCGCACGGTGCTCGACCGCGAAGGCCTGCTCAAGCCGCAGATGCCGGCACCGCGATGCTTCGTCCACGATCTCGCCTACGATACCGTTCGCGTCACGTGCCCGAAGTGCAAGCGCGAGTTCCACGTCTACACGTGCAAGCCGTGCTGCAACGAGCAGCGGCAAGCGGGCATGCCGATCGACATCGAGGACGGCTCCTGGCGGTGCGACGACTGCTTCGTGCCCATCTGCCCCGAGCATCACGTGGAGATGACGACGCAGAAGGCTACATGCGCCGAGTGCCACGAGACGCAGACCTGGAGCAGCTGCGCGCAGTGCGAGACCGAGCATGGCGCCGACTTCGGCGTCAAGTCGCGATGCTGCCCGGATTGCTACTTCAAGGCGTGGCAAGCCGAGACGCTGCCCGCGCGCTGTCCGCTGCACAACGCCGTGGTCGAGAAGGTGAGCGCAGCGTGCACGCGATGCGGCCAGCAGCGACAGCTCGGCATTTGCCTCGGGTGCTGCACCATGAACGCGCGCGCTCCAGGCGTCATGTCGCTCAGTCCGAACGCGCCGTTCTGCAAGGAATGCTGCGAGGAGATCCGACGGACCGGACCGCCGATCATCGCCGTCCGCGACGATCCTGGACCGACACTACCTTAGCCAGCTGGCTGGTAGTACCATCTGACCCATGAGAACACTCGGCGGAGGCGGCAGCGACAACGCTGGCGTCAACGGCGGAGGCGGCGGAGGCGGCGGAGGCGTCATGGTCCTCGTTTGCTACCGTCTCACCAACAACGGTCAGATCCACGCCAACGGCGGAGCGGGAGGCAACGCGGCCGGCGCTGGAGGTAACGGCGGCGGGGGCGGGGGCGGAGGTGGCGGCATCGTGCAGATGATCACGCACTTCATGACCGGCAACATGCCCACGGCATCCGGAGGAGCTGGAGGCGCAGCGGTCGGCTCTGGCGTCGCCGGAGCCAACGGGCAGCCTGGGCACGTCAACGCGGCGACGATGTGAGACGGCCTGCCGTTGCTCTGCCAGCCGGCTGGCTGTAGCATAGCCCCATGCGAGGGCATGCCAACGGTCACCACGCTGCGATCGAGGAGACCTTGGCGTGGGTCACGCCAAGTCCGTCTCCGTCTGGAAGCGGGACCGCCCAGACGATCACCGAGGGCCAGACCAAGACGCTCAGGAACACCGACGTAGCGGTCATCTTCGACACGAGCGGAGGCGGTCAGGCCACGGCAACTGCCGACATGATCGCTCCGTCGTTCATCGGGCAAGAGTGGACGTTCAGCTGGTTTGCATGGGGCAACTTGCAGACGCCACCCACGATCCAGGCTCCGCCCGGAATCGGGATGGTCCCGTTCTCGGGCATGGCCTCGTCCGGAAACGCGGGCCTCGTATCCACGACCACGATCTCGACGCCCGGAGCCAGCTACACGCTGCGCTGGAACGGCACGTACCTGACGGCGGTGTGAGGATCTCCCAGGAGGAACCGAGCGATGTCTCCGAGCAAGATCGATTGGGGTGGGCGCGGTTTCCGCCTCGTAGACATCGTCGAGGCGTTCGGGGTGGACAACACAGGCGCTACGGATGCCGGCCCACGCTTGGCGGACGCGCACGCGAAGTTGGCTGCGTCCGGTCAGATCCCCTCGTACCGACCGGGCACGTACAAGGTCGCGACGCCCGTGCCGCTGCCGAACAATCAGGTCACCGTCGTGGATGCGGGTGTGACGTTCGCTGCCGCCATCGCCTCGACCGCCAGCCCGCTCGACGCCGTCTTCATCGCGCAGCCGACCTATGGCGCGTTCTCTACGACGCTTTCGGCCGACGCGAACCCGGGCGACATCGTCGTCCACATGACGGCAGCGCCGACGGTCAACGAGCAGATCACCATCAGCTCGCAAGGTCATGGCTACGGGCAATTCGCGATGATCCGTACGGTCAAGAACGTCTCGGGCCTCGGGCCATTCGCGGTGACGCTCGACGAAGAGTGTCCATTCCCATTCCGAGCCGTCAACGCGCTGGTGCAGCAGACGCTCAGCAGGCCCGTAGGTATTTACTTCTATGGCAACAACTGCCAGTTCACTGGCACAGGTGGCGGCGTGTCTGCGGCGCGCTTCATTGAGATCGTCGGCGGCGACGGCTGCTACTTTTTCGACATTCAGGCCAACGAATCGGGAGGTAGTCTCGCTCCAGGAGCGCTTGCATTCAGTTTTGATGTAGGATCTGAAGACTGCGCGTGGATCCGCGGGTTCGGCAATCTGCCGTCCGCGAGCCTGGTGTGGCTCGCCGAGAGCGGCCAGCGCATCCGATTGGAGGGCTGCATCGGCGTCGGATCCGGCGCGGACGGCCAGGGCTTCCTCGACTGCGTGGACAGTCAAGTCGTTGGAGCTGGCGGCTGGGCGAACGCCAACTTCGGCGCCGTGCTTGACACCAACGGGGATGCAGCCACGATTGGGATCGCCAACGCCGTCTGTCGTCGGTGCAGCATCGAGGGCGCGTTCACCGAGAACGGCGACGGTATCGGCGTGGGCGCCGCGGTAGACACGACGATCCTCGCCAGCAGCGCGTGCACGGGCAACGATCGCGCGACGGGCAACAAGTCTGGCATCGTGCTCGGCGCCATCGGCGGCAGCGCAGCGCCCACCAATGTGACAATCGAGCCGTGCGCGCTCAGTGGCAACGCCAATCTCGCGCTTCTCGTGGGCGCTGGGTGTACAGGGGTCAGTGTGCAGCTCGGTGATGTCAGCGGCAACGCGGGCGGCGTGGTCAATAGCGCCGTCGGGCTCACGCTCGACTTCGGCGGACGTCTCTGGAGCGTGCCCGCGGCTGCTGGCGCCCAGGTCTTTATCAGCGCGGGGCAGTCGCTGCTCAAGGGCCTCAACGCCGTAGTGCCGACAGGATACGTGGGACAGCTTGTGTTCGCCGCAGGCGACCGCATCCGCGTGAGCGACTTCCACGTCTCGGTGCCAGCGGCGCCCGCTGGGGCCGTGACTGTACTCTATTGCGCCGCGGGGGTCATGCAGGTCGATGATACCGTGGTCGATGGTGCGGGCGCGGGCGTCAACGTGACGGGCATCCTGTCGGCAGGAGGCACGACAGTTCGTATCGGTCAGAACGTAGCGGTAGACGCGTGCGCGACGCCATTGAGTATCGGCGGATTTGCATCGATCGGCGGCATGCTGACCGCGGGCGGTGGCGGCGGCTTTCAGGACTTCACCTTCCCAGATGCTCGGATCACCGACCGACTCAAACTGCATCTGACCAGTGTTGGCGGCACCCCGACGCCGTTCTATGCGCCGTTCTACGTCGCCACGCCAGGCACGAAGTTTCAGGTCTTCTTCGCTGCGGGCGACACGTCTACCTACGAGGTCATCGTCGGACCATGAGCGACAACAAGTACAAGACGGACGCTCCGTTGCCTGAGATGCCGAAGCCGATCGAGCCTCCGCCGGCTAGGTCACGGAGGGCACAGTTCACGAACGAGCAGCGGTTCGCTCAACGTGTGTCGCTACCCAAGATCGACGACTGATCACTTTCGCCAACGCAAAGTACAGTGAGGAGCTGAGATGACCGATCCCAACGGCTACTGGGGCAACGGAGCCAGCGGCACGCACGTCTCGGACGTCAACATCGCTGCGCAGTTCCTCGCGGACAACACAGGAGCCGTTGATTCGGGTCCCGAACAGCAGGTCGCGTTGACCAACCTTGCCATGGGGCAGAGCGCGCTCTACCCGAAAGGTACCTACCTGACCGCCACTCAGGTCGTACTGCCGCCGGTCGGTGTGCAGATCCGTCTCGCCCAGGTGTCACGATCGATCAGCAGTTGCCCAAGGGGGCGCAAGCGTTCCCGACGACCGCTTGGCTCTACAACACCGGAACGCTGAGAGCCGGAGCTGCCGCCGGCACGATTCACACGACGCCGACGGAAAATCAAGTCGTACAGACGATCGTCGTCGATCTGGCGACCAAGCCTCTTGTCGGCAACTTCCTGAACCTCGCCGCAGCTGGCGGTTCCAAGGGCGGAAACTCCACGTACACGGTCAAGGCCGTGGCAGGCGCCGCATCGCCGTGGACAGTCACGGTCGAGCGACCGATCGTCTTCCCGTTCACGGCTGGCGACACGGTGCAGGAGTATTCAACTGTCCCCCAGAACATCATCGTGGACGGTCGATACGCCACGGCGAGCGGCGCCGCAGACCAGCTCATGGAGTTCGCGCGCGGCAACAACGTGCACATCTCCAAGCTCAGCTACAACACGACGCTCGGTAGCGTTTCATCGGTCGTGTGCGTAGGTGCCGTCATTGGTCTTGATATTGGGATGCTCTCCAGCGTCGTAGAGGACGTCGAGGGCGACATGACCGGGTGCCAGGGTCCGGCTTATGGGCAATACATGCAGTCCAACGAGCGCAGCGTCCTGCGCCGCGGTCGCCGCGGGCCAGGCATTCGTCAGAACCTAGCGCTTGGCCGATCTGGAACGAGGCAGCCTTGGCGCAGCTTGCTGGATGAGCATTCCTTCCTCATCGAGCGCCCTGTAGACCGCCTTGAGGACGCGCGCACGGTTCTTTTCGTTGAGTATCCGTCCGACGTGGTCCCACTGCTTCGAGTGGGCAAGGGCTTCGTCCACGAGCCACTGGTTCGGGTTGTCGCGCATCAGCTCCGCACGTCGCCGATGCAGCTTGCCGCCAGGATGCTCCATGAATCGGATGCACTCGTATACGATCTGCGCTTCGTACGCCCTCACTTCATGGACACTGTTGACGTAGGCGACGAAGTCGTTCCAGCCACGCACAGGATCGCCGCGACGCTTGTTCGGATCGATCACGTCGCCAGGCCTGATGTAGTCGCGCAGATGAGTGACCTCGTGCAGCAGCATGGAAGCGAACGTGTTCGTGAACTGTCCAGGGTGGTCGCGCAGGTCCTTGGCGTACGCCGACGACGCGTTCACTCGCATCCAGATGGACGCGTAACCGGTGAAGGCAACTCCGCCCATCGTGTAGGCGTCCAGAACGAGGGGCCTCTTCGGCTCTCCGGTCCACATCAGGATCGGATGCAGCATGATCTTATCGATCCGCTGTCGTCCGCGGACAGTACGGATTGTGCCGTGCTTGAACGGCGTGAAGTACTCGAACTCGACCTGCGGATCGCCTACGACGACCGGGCCGCGGTGATTGTTCGCGCGGTCGAAGAACCATCGTGCCGCTTTCTGCGGGTCGTCGATGGGCGGTGTCCGCAGGAGGCGGGAGAAGTGATCGGCCACTCGCTCGGCGCCAGCTTCGATCATGTCGAGGTCGACACGGATGGGCGCCTCAGCCGCGTGCGTCTTGCGTCGCTTCGGCTTCCGTTCCAGAGACGCAGTCAGCTCGGCCAGGTTCTTGAACCACGTCAGGTTCCCGTTGCCATCGTCGAGCCCCAGCCCCAGGTAGCTGTCGATCGACACCTCGTGCAGGTTGTATTCCGAGCAGACCGGGAAGATGCTCTGAAGCTCGTTGTCGCCGTCGTGGTACGCCTCCACGGCGCAGTCGTTCTGGAAGATCACCGCGTGCTGGCCGTACTTGTTGGCGCCCGCACGGATATCGCGCATCGTTTCCATGTTCTCGGCTGCGTACGCGAAACCGAAGACGACCTCGGCGAGACCTTGTTCCTCCGACAGGTTGCGGCTGCAGTCGGCAAGATCCTTGCGCTCCTTCCACGTCGAGAGGTGTAGACCGTCGAGCGTCGCGCCCTGCGTGAAGTGCTGAAACGACGGCGCGTTCGTGAAGTGAATGAACCACGACCCGGCCGGCATCATCGTTCGAGCGTGCAGCGTCAGGTATGCGGGCGATTCGAACGGCATCTCGCGGACGTAGGTGTCCAGTTCGCCGCTTCTCTTGAGCCACTTGGTGAACGCCTTGAGCTGCTCCTCCGACAGATCTTCCGGCGCCACGTCGTCAGGGTCCACATACGGCGTCCCGTCGTCGGTGATCTCTTCCTGCTCGATCCAGTCCTTGATCGCGAAGTTGAAGTCGTACGGGTCGACCTCGGTCTTGAGGTACTCATACAGCCACTTCTGGATGTGCGCGCAGTCGGTGCGCTTGATGCGGCCGTCCGCTTCCTTGGCAACACGACGACGCTCGCGTGCTTCGGACGGCTCCGGCACCACCTCTACGCGCATCGTCGTACTGCCAGCAAGCTTGTTCGCTACGAAGCGGTGGTAGCCATCCAGTAGGCCGTACCGTCCGTCCGTCAGTACGACCGTGACAGGTTCACGCTTCGAGATCTCGACGTACTTGCGCACACGGTCCCAGTCCACCTCGGCGTTCGGGTCCATGGCGAACGGATCGAGATGCAGCTGCCACCACGCAGCGTCGTAGTCGGCGCGACGATCGTCGCGGATCTGGATCTGGTTGATGGGCAGCTCGATGACGTCTCCGCCGCGGTTCCAGACGGGGCGTCGTACGGCACGACGATGGCGCTTCGCTTCGCCAGCCCCGTGACCCTTCACCTTCCGCAGGTCCCTCTTCAACCGATCCGCTTCCTCGTGCGACATGTCCCGGACGTCGGGACCCGCGTAGTGGTAGCCACGGTACCGCGTCTTGCGGTCAACGGGCTCGCCGGTGTCGAACGCAACGCCAAGCGCGCCTTCGATCCACCCGGACTCGCCGAACTCCTCGCGCGCGTACGCGTCGAGCGGGATGACGCGCTCGATCTTGAGCTTGCCGAAGCTCGCGGCAGGCACGAACATCTCGCCGCCGTAGCGGCCGTGCACGCCGGGATCGTTCACGACGGACGGGTCAACCCTGATCTCCACCACGAACGGTCGCCAGTAGCCGTAGCCGTTGACCCAGCGCTCCACGGAGCGTCCGAGGTAGATGCCGGGCTGTCCAGATCGGTCCTCGATGGCGATGGCGTTGTCCTCGGGCGCGAACTTCGGGTCCAGCTTGAACTTCGCGCGGTCGGTCAGGTGGTACCAGATCGATGGCATCTTCTGGTCGCTTGCCGTCTCTTCACCGATCTCCTCGACTCGCACGCCCTCCTCGACCATGCCCGGCATGATCGACTCGCGCTCCGGCAACTGCTCCGGCGTCGGCGCGTTCGGCGGACTGCTCGACGAGCCGATGTCGAACAGCTTGTAGACACCGTCGCGCGCCGAGAAGCCCACGTTGTTCTGGTGCACGTCGATCGCGTACACGCCTACGTCGCGAAGCTCGTGCAGGCCATCGGCGACCTGGTTCATCAGATCTGACTCGAACTCCGTCACCCAACGCGTTTCCTTCGCGCGCGCCCGCAGCTCGTCTTCGAGCACGATGCTGGTCTGCAGCAGCCGATCGCGAGCCTGCGCGCGCGTCATCTTGCGCAGCTGCGACGGGAGCGCACGCATTTGCGAGCGCACCCTTGCCCAGACCAGCGTCAGGTTGTTGGTGCTCCTGATCGGGTCGAGCGACGTGTCGATCACTTCGACGCGCTCCATGAGCACGATGCCGACCGGCCACTGCTCGCCGACCTCGTAGTGCTCTACGGTCACGCCGCGCACATTCCAGGCGCCATCGATGCGCACGACGTGCCCGAGGAACTTGCCGCGAAGCACAGTCGCCGCCTCGACCTCGCTCGCGTCCACCGTGAGCTTGACGACGCGGTTGTCCTTGGTCGCGGCCGCGACGCCGAACGAGCCGCTGCCCAGGATCTCCACTTGCTGCACACCGATCTGCCGCAGTGCGCTCGCGATGCGCTTGGTGCGCGGATCGTCGAGGTACTCGGGAGCCTCGACGTCCTGGAACCCGGTCTCGACCCGGAGCAAGAACTCGGCGGCGAAAAACTCGGGGGTTGACACGGGTCGAGCTTACCAGTGCGAGCTGACTCACTCAACGACCGCGGCTGGATCCTTGGCCACGCAGGCCGGACAGAGCGCGTCGTCGCGGCCTTTCATCTTGCGGAAGCCAGCTGCCTTGGCGGCAATCACGGCAGCAAGGTTGCTGGCGCGGATCGGTCCATGGTTCGGACATCTGAAGCAGCTCACGGCTACGCCGTTTTCCTGGACACTGGCGCAGTCGCTGCAAAAGCCGTCGCGGGCGTTCCAGTCGATCGAAGCGCCGCAGCCACGACAGATCCGCTTGCGTCGCGCCTGCGCCTGCGCGCGGCCGACGTCACCAGCCATGTTCCGGAACATGCAAACCGGACAGATAGGAAGGCCGCGCAGATAGATCTTCGCTCCACCACAAACCGAGCACGTCTGACCTGTCTGCGTGCCGCTCGGATACGTTCCGGTCGGACTTGGCGGTGGTGACTGCTCACGTTCGCGCCCTGGTGGCGGCGACGCCGGGATCAGCTTGTGCTCATGGATCAACCTGCAGGCGATGACAGCCGATGTGCGCCGCTCCTCTTCGGTGCACCCGCTGCCTTCGAGCGACTTGAGGACGAGGGCTCGGATCTGGATGAGGACCTTCTCGTCGATCATGACGACGCCACGTAGAGCAGCTCGCGCGTCGAACGTGTCATCGATCGACGGGACTGCCCGACGCGTCGCTTGCTGATGTTGACGACACGCGCGCCGTCGATCTCCAGCTTGGCGCCTTCGCTCATGGCTACGCGCGCACCGGCCAGGCGCCATCGCTCGAACACCTGCGTCGGCAGCGTCATGACACCCTCGCTCATGGCCGCTCGCGCACCGACCGGCGACAAGTACGCCTGGCGTCCCTGGTAGGGCGGATCGAGGTACACGATAGCGTTGTCGAACGGCTTGATGTCCTCCGCTCGCGCGCACTTGACGCGGAAGCGCGCACCACCGAGATCCAACCGGTCGAGGCGTTTGCAGAGCGAGTCGATGGTCGGAATGAAGCCGTCGACGCTGGGACGCAGCTTGTGCTTGCCCTTGAAGCCGCCGATGCCGCCGCGCGATGCCGCGGTCACGAACAGCCAGCGCGCTGCCTCGTGGTCGCCGTGGAACTTCGAGCCACGCAGGAACTCCCACGTCTTCCGATCCTGCTTCCAGCGTCGCAGGTGCTTGATGACGCCGTCGACCTTGCCACTCGTTAGCACTTCGAGGACCTCGCACACGGACGGATCGCGATCGACGAGCAGGAACTTGCGGATCTGTCCCGGTTCGACACCGAGCGTCTTGGCGATCGCGCGCGCGTAGCCCGTCTTGGCGCCGATGCGACTCACCGGAGGTTTGCCGCCGCACAGGTAGAGCGACACCGACGCCAGGCCCGCGTACAGCTCGACAAACGTCGGGGTCTTAGCGGCCACGGACCGGTCTCACTCTGTCGTCCTGGCCGGCGATTCGGTACGGGATCCCGAGCTTGTCGAAGATGTCGCGTCGTCCCTGCGCGGTGGTCGCGAGCATCTCGCGCAGCTTAGTCTCGTGATCGAGACAGAGCGGCACGCGTCCGCCTGGCAAGTGCGTCCGGCTCGTGAGCGCCGCCATCACGCCTTCCACGATGCCAACGAGTACGGCTTTGCCAATGTGGTCGTGGTCGCAACCGACGTGTGGCTTTGGGCCCGTGCAGATGAAGCATCGATCCTTAGGTGCAGCCTTCTCGGGAACGGCCGGCATGATCGTTCCGGGTCGGATTGTCATCTCTTTCGCCATGTGGTCCCTCCTCAGAACGGGATCTCGTCTTCCTTCTCTTTCACTTCGCGATCCAGGATCACCCAGGCGTCGCGCGCTCGCACGAGCGCTTCGAGCCGCTTGGCCGGCACGAGCTTGGCGCCGAACATCTGTGTCGGATCACGCATGCCGTCGAGCAGGTCGCACGCGCGGTCGACGACGTCCAGACACCGCAGCGTCAGCCGCGAGTTCGGGTCGCCGCCTTCGAGCTGGTCGCGCAAGACCTTCTCTCTAAGCCTGCTGGCTCGCAGTTGCGTCGCCGTGTTGGCCAGGCAGCGCTCGACCGTGTGCGTGGCGCCGCGCTCCGGGCCGTCCCACTCGACCATGCCGTGCACTTCGGCGACGAGTACGCGGGAGCAGTTCTCGCAGATCATGAGCGCACGTTCGCTTTCGGCGTGAAGATGTACGCGATCGTCACGTCGTCGAACCCGGTCGCACACTTGATCTGCTTGTACTCCGGCGCGTACTCGTCCGGGTACGGAACGATCATGAGCTTCACGCCACCTCGCATGGATCGCAGCAGCTTGTCTCCCCTGAGTGGTAGCGCTGACCCGTCCCGTACTCCGCGAGCTTCTCGACGCGCGGATCGCGCATGGCGATACCGAGCGTCGCGTGCAGCTCGACAACCTCGACACTCACCTCGCCGCGCTCGATCATCTTCCTTCACGGGTTCGATCTCTCGATGGCTGGCGGAGGCGCCGAAACCTTCGCAGATGTCGTAGAGGTCCACGCGCAAGGCAATGGATGTCGGTTTCACGGTGCAGATCATGACTTCGCTTCCGCTCGCCGAATCATCTTGCCGACCTGCACGTGCGAGAATGGTGTCCCAGCACGCGATCGCAATCCCATCTCAGTCAGCTTCTCTGCGACCTGCCGCAGGCTGTACATCTCGTGCAGGTGAATCGCGAACGCGATGACCCTCTGCTCGTCCTCGTGTGGTTCGAGGAGCAGAAGTGGATGGCCGCGCTTATTCTTGCGGTCCGGATGGGGCACAGCGCGGTAGCCGTACGGCGGCTTCCCTGTCATCTCGCCGCGGTCAATCTTCACCGCAAGAGCAGCCCTTGTCCGCTCCTTGATCTGGGCGTGCTCGATCTGTGACACGCCGTCGATCACGTGACCCGCGAACCACTCGCCCGGCGACGCCTGCGCGCTCGAACCGCCCATCCCGTCGGCCGACAGGAAAACTGCCCGGTGCTTGTCGAGCTGGTCTTTGATGCGTCCCATGACGCGTACGTCGCGCGCCAAGCGGTCGCGTTTCGCCGTGACCAGTACCCCGGCATCCAAGCTGCGGAGTGCTGCAAGCGCCTCCTGGAGCCCGGGACGGGCATCCCAGGCCGTCGTCCCGCTGACGTCCACGTCCTCGAACCAGGCCACCACCTTCACCCCCCTGGCCTTGGCCCAGTCCCGGATCTGGGTCCGCTGCGCATCGAGGCCGAATCGCTCCTCGTTCTCCTTGCGCGGAGAGAGGCGCAAGTACGCCACAGCTCGCTCCTGATTCCTCAATGTTTTCATACAGTTACGATTACTTGAGAACGTATACCAGACGGGCAGTTCGTACACAGTGCCAGTACCCGTCTGGTTCCGCAAGCACCGCGTGCTCCCTCATCTCCCAGGAGCCAGCCACGCTGCCCCGCCGGCCGGACTCTGGTAAGCGCTCCCCATGCCCAACGACGACCTGGAGACCATCCTCGACACCTGCCTGCGCCTGAGCACCGCCACCTGCGGTCTGCCGATCGACAGCCCGAGCGGACCGCGTCAGATCGTCATCCATCGGTGCCGTCTCGACGACAAGATCGACTTCGTGGTCGGCACCAGCTCGAACTTCGAGGAGCCCGAGAGCTGTTTCCACTGTGGCCGCGGGCCGACGATGCTCGACGCCGCCAAGGACTGGCGCGAACGCCTGGTCAAGCACCTGAAAAACGAGATCGTCAACCACGACCGCGTGCGCGAGTTTCTCAAGACGCGCGAGCTTCTTGGATGAACGAGTAGTCGCGTCCTTCGAGCGGACGCGCAGCCGTCTTCCCGAGTGGCGGTCGAGCCCATGAGGTCGCGCCCTCGAACGGGCGCGCTGCATCCGTTGCGCGCAGTCGCGATCCGCGATCGATCGCGTTGAGATCCTGGAACGATCGCATTGCCGCGCCGAGCGTCGGGTCGCGGTCCTCGAACGGCCGCGATCTACGTCGAGCCGCGATCGCCGATCGATTGCGACGGCTTGCGGGTCTTGCCGCGGTCTCGATCGAGCGCGGACGGAAAGGCACGTTGAGATCCGCGTTCGATCTCGATGCGCCACACGTGAGCCTCTTCGGCGTCGCGTTCCTCAAACGACCGCGAACACGGGGGTGCGCAAGGTCGCGGTCCACGAACGACAGCGACGACGGATGGCAGCTTTGGTGGTCGCGATCTTCAAACGATCGCAATAGTCCGACCTCGCGGGCGAGTCGCGGTCTTCGATCGACGGCGGCCGTCGGACTCGTCGCAATCCTCGAACGACCGCACGTCAAGCTTGACCGTCGCGGCCCTCGACCGGCCGCGGAGGTGTCGCTGTCAGGAGCGGCAGCGAGATCGCTTGGTGGCCTCGTGTCGCAACCTTCGAACGGATGCGCGACGACCGGAACGGCGCCGCGGTTTTCGATCAACAGCGGGCCATGCTCACGTCGCTGTCCCGACCGACAGCGAACCGGCGACCGTGAGGTCATCCCGTCGCGGTCCGCAATCGATCGCGCTTGGCGGGACCCTCCATGTCACGCTCACGATCGAGCGCGCCACCTACGAGTGGTCGCGGTCTTCGAACGGCCGCGTTTCATGACAACGAGCGCCTCGTGGCGCGATCGGCGGTCGCTCGCGACAGTCGCGGACCACAACCGACCGCGCGCGACCGCATGAGAAGTGGATCGAGTCGCGACCCTCGAACGACCGCGATACTTGCCGCCACGTCGGTCGCAGACTTCGGCGTCCGTCGCGTTCGTCGATCGATCGCGAACACCGCCGGCTTGGACAGTCGCGATCCTCAACCGATCACGAGCTTCGTGTCGCGATCCTTGATCGATCGCGAACGACGCGATGTACACCCGCGGCCGTCGCAATCCTCGATCGACGCACCCGTCGCAATCCTCGATCGACGGCGACTTTTTTTTGGCCCGCTCCCTGAGTCGCAGTCGTCGCTCGACTGCGGCAAACATCCTCGACCAGTCGCGATCCTCGATCGACCGCGCCTTCCGGGACGGCTTTTGTCGCGGTCCACTGTCGACAGCGATGCGCTTCGAGTCGCGGTCACGGAACGGACGTCGCAGTCCCCGATCGACTACGGGGTCCACTCTGTTGAGCTGTCGCTGTCTCGAACGTCCAGCGATCGTCGACTCCGAACGACCGTGCATCCCAGACGACGTTCGCGTTGTCGCGATCCTCCGATCGACCGCGCCTTCCGGGACGGCTTTTGTCGCGGTCCCACTGTCGACAGCGATGGATGGCGGCCGTGCATGTCGCAGGCCTCGATCGGCTGCGGTGTCCCTGTGCCAGAACTGACGCGGCAGCGGGAGTCTACGCCCGACGTCGTGGCCTTCGAACGACCACGAACGACCGTGCACGCGACGCCAGCTAGATTGTCAAAGAGCAACGCCTTCTACAGGCCGTCTTGCGAGCACTCCGCCATCCGCTGCTTCTTCGCAGCGCTCATCCGCTTGGCGCGCGCCCACTTGTCCGACTTCTTCGGCTTGGGCTCCGCCACGTTGCCGACGAGCACCTTCGCATCGCCAGGCTTCTCGCTGTAGCGCCGCAAGAGCGTCGGCGCCGCGCCATCGATGTCCTGGTCCCACTCGTGGCCGCACTCGCACCGCAGCCGCACGCTCGCCGCAGCGTTGCGGTCCGCGATGAGACCGCAGCTCGGACACGTGCTCGTCGAGTGCGTCGCGTCCACGGCGACCACGGTGCAGTCGCGCCGCGCCGCCGCGTTCTCGATACAACCACGCAGCTCGCTGATGGATGCCAGCTGCCGGTTGCTGCGTGCGATCTCGTTCTCGGCAGCGTCCTCGCCCGTCTTCGGCCTCTCGGCAACCTGCCGCAGGTCGAACTTCTCCAGCACCACGGCGCCGTAGCGCGCGCACATCTGCGCCGCGAAGACGCGGTACTTGTCGCGGCGCCTGCGAAGGCCCCAGATGCGGCGACTTGACTCGCTCGCCCACTTGGCCCTGTCGGCCATCGTCCACGCACGCAGCGCCTCGATGATGATGCGTTCGTCGGCGGAAGGCGACGACCTCTCCTGGTCCCAGGTGCGCAGCAGCGACACCAGGCGCGACGGTCGGCGCCACACGTGCATGTGCGCTGCCGCGTCGCGCATCCATTGCGGAGGGTTCGGCTGCGCCGAGATCCAGCGCTTGACCGTCGCCTTGCAGGCATCCATCGCGACGTCGCGCTGGGCTCGCAGATCTTCCGCGGCGCGCAGGGCTCGGATGTCGGCCGCGGTCAAGCGCAGCTCGCCCTTGTTGCCGAAGGAATCGATCCACGCCGCCACACGGATCTCGTCGCCGATGATGCGCCATCCGACGTCGATCGCCACGGTCGGCCGCGGACCGTCGGCGTGAGGCGCGCGCAGCGGTGCGCTCAGCTCCACGGTCACGCACAGGCTCCACTCGGCGTGCGGGCCGCGCACGATCCTGTGTACCGAAGCCCACGTGATCTGCGCGCCAGCTGGCAAAGGACGATGGTAGTCGAGGCGCCAGCAGGCCCAGATCGGATCGCGTCCAGCCGAGCCCACGCGCATGCGAAGCTCGCCGTGCCGGCATGCGCGGTCACGCACCCAGCGCGCGGGCGTTCCGTCGGGACGCGTGGCCGGCGCCGCGGTGTCGGGCTGTCCGCGCTCTCCAGGTCGCACGCCGGGCGGACGACGACCGCGCCCGGTGCCGACGATGCTGTCGTCGCGACGCGGAGGCCTCGCGGACAGGTCCGCGGTTGCCAGCCACTGCTCGGGCCACGGCGACGCCACGACAGCGAGGCGCGTGTCGAGCCCCGCGAGCGCCTGCTGGACCGAGAGCGGCTTGGTCGCCTGGATCTGTACGCCCACGACGCCGCTGCCGTCCCAGCGCGGCGGCGGAAGCTTCGGATCGTGCGGCGTGATGCCGTCCTTCTCGTAGAGCGGCGCCGAACGGCTGGCCTGCATGGCGCGCTCGACGAGCAGGTACGTGCCCCAGTACAGACCCGAGTGTTCGCGCGCGTTCTTGATCAGCTCCGACGCGACGGAGCCGACCACGTCGAGGCGCTCGCGGAGCGCGACGGCTTCCGGCGTCGCGTGCGGACACGGCATCTCCTCGCTGCCGGCCTTCTTGCACTCGGCGCACTGCGGCGCGAGCAGACGGCGCAGCTCGTAGAGGTGCTCGCGCACCGCCTTGGCCTTCGCGCGCGCGGTCGCCAGCTGCAGGCGCATCGAGGCGGTTTCGGAGCGCTTGCGGCTGTCCTTGCGCACGCCTCGGATCTCGCTCGCCAGCCACTCGCACGCGGCCTGGATGCCGACCAGCCGCGCCTCGACGACCGATGCTTCTCCGCCGAACTCGCGGCGGATCTCGCGCTCGGCTGCGCGCCGGCCGCGTTCGATGAAGATGAGATTGCGCCGGTACTCGTGCGCGAGGCGCATCTGCGCGTAGACCTCGTCGAGCCCCTCGTGAGGCGTCGCGATCCCGTAACGGAAGACCATCGTCGTCATGTCGTTCTCCCTCTACTGCGAGTGCCAGCACCACACGCGCACGTTGTTCACGCCGTCTTTCAGAAGCGACTCGACCAGAGCCGCGATCGCCCGCAGGTCGGGCGAGCATTCTTTGTCGGCGAAGTCGCCGTTCTGCAGCTTCTGCCATCGCGGACGATGGTGCAGAACTCCGCGCCAGGCAGCGCGCGGACCCAGTACGCCTCTTCGTCCCACGGACACGGAGCCAGCAGAGAACGCGGCCAGTCGGCCGCAGTCACGCGATGCGTATCGCCCTCGAAGGCGTCAACGACGATGCCTCGTTCGAGCGCGCACGATCCGGCCCTGAACAGCGGAAAGCTGCCGGTGGTGACGCTCACGTACAGATCACTTCCCATCGGCCCCACACTCCTGGACGGCTCTCATCCCGGTCCTGTCGACTGCGTCCCCAGACGACCCTTCGTGTCCTGCAACGTCTCCCGGCTGCGCATGATCCATTGCGCGCCACACCGACCCAGCTCCCTCACCTCTGCTTCGTGACCTTTGCCGCCGCATTCCAAGTGGAAGTGCGGACGGCCGTTGCAGTCGGCGCACGAGCAAAGCTTCTCGATGAGCCACCAACCTCGGTCGCACCGTGGGCACTTCACCGCTGGCTTGAACGTGTTGTTCTCGCCAGCTCCGTTGAACGCGCTCCACGCGAGGATCAGCGGCGGTGGTGGAGGTGGTGGCAACGCGGCAGGCGCAGGCGCTTCGGCCGCCTCGCGATACGGCCCGAGTCGCGGCTTGTTCGCGGAGGCGATGCTCTCCGCCTTGAGTGCGCGCACCTTCCACGCCACGCGGTTCGCGGAGAGAATCACGAACGCCAAGATGATCACCGAGAGAACGATCGCGTCGAGCATCAGCTAGTTCCCTCCCGCTTCGCCTTCCCGCGAGCCTCGGCGGCGCGCGGGTTCTTGTGGCACTCGCAGACGCACACGACCTCCGTGAACGTGTCTGGATGCGCCGCACCTGTGCAGCTCGTGTGCTGCTCGACCCACCAGTCGCCTTCGCCGCCGACGCGCTCGCAGGGCGGCAGCACGCCTACGAGGTTGAGCAGGTAGTCGCTCACGACTCCGTCCTCGCGTCGCCGTTCTCCACGTCGAACCCCGGATGCTTGCGCTCGATGCAGCGCCCGCACATCGGCGGATGCGGCAGACCCGCGATGACCATCGCGCCGCAGTCGGGGCAGTGGTACTGGCCGATCGGCTGGCCAGCGAGTAGCTCGGGCTTCTCCGAGCAGTTCGCGGGCTGCAGCGCCTCGACCTCGTCGTAGCAGCGGCCGCACATCTTGGGCGTATCGGGCGTGCTCACCGGTTGCTCACGTTCGCGAGCGCGTTGGACATGTCGTGCGCCTCGATCGTGTACTTCACGCCCGCGATCTCGACGGTGATCGGGTTCGTCCCTGAGGCCCTGAGCAGGTTCGACTCGATGATGAAGACAGGCTTTTCCTTCGCGTTCGCGTCGACGTCGCGACCGTTGATCTGAAGCACCGGCACCTCGCAGCGGATCTTGATCATGTTCGTCTCCGTCTTCCTTTCACGGCGTCATCGACACAGCGCCTTCCAGACATCAGGCGGCAGCGACTTCGGGTCGACGTCAGCAACGACGAGGATCGGGAGGTCGACGTCGCTCAGCACGACGCGCCGCACCTCGTAGAGCAGCGGCTTCTTGAGCGACTCGAACGGGATGCCCTCCTCGCCGCCGACGATCCGCCGGGAGACGACGTCGCCAACGGCCGCCGGAGCGGCCAGCGCGACACGCCCCACGCGGCCGCGGGTCTCGTGGAACAGCTCGTAGACGGGACTCACGGCTTGCCGCCCTCCGACGTGGCCTGCTCGCGCCCCACCTGGACAGCGGCAGCGAGCGCGGCAGCAATCTGGCCGACAGCCGGGGCGTCGACCTCGGCAAGGTCCTTCCAGAGCCGCGCTGCGCGCGCCCTGCACCAGGCGTCGGGGTCGCCGACCCGTAGGTCCAGGGCGGCTCGCACGGCCCTCAGGACGCGATTCTGGACGTCGTAGGCGACGGATCCAGGCACCTCCAGCCGCAGGCACATCAGCGCGCGCCTGGTGTCGTCGTAGGCCCGGGCGAAGCGCTCGTCCGCCATGGCGCCGGACCCCGCGATTTCGCCTTCCAACGCCTCGTTGGCCTGCTGCGCGGCGGTCTTGTGCGGGTTCTTGTCGTCGATCATCGGTTTTCTCCTGCTTCCAGCACGTTCGTGTCGCAGTACCGGCAGATCTCCCCCTGGACAGGGGCCAGGCAGCCCGGGCACGCGCGCGGGAGCCGACCCCATCGTTCGCAGTAGTCGGCGGCGGCGCGCAGCCACGTCGGGTTCTCCTCGAATTGGCCGATTCCGCCGTTGCAGCCCTGGCAGAGTACGGCACGAATCACGTCCCTGTCGTGATCGTGGTCGAGATGCCTGCCTGCGGCAGAGCGACCGCAGATCGCGCACATACGCCCCTGTCGCTCCCACAGATCGCCCTTCACGACCTCGTACTTCGCCGATCCGGGACGAAGCCCGCCGACGTAGCTCGGCGTCTTGGTAGGCGGCCCAACGACGATCACTCGCTTTCGACGCTGCATTTCGTGCCTGCAGCGGGCAGAACAGAACGGATCTTCTCCCGGGACGCCGGGGAAGACACGGTTGCAGAAGGTACAAATCGAGAACGGCATGTCGTGGCTGGTAGTAAGTTCGGGGTTAGTTCGGGGTTAGTTCACCTACAGGGCCATCAGGGACCGCTTGTAGCGAATGACCGTCGCCCGATCCCAGATCCGCCACCCAGACTGCGGGTCGCGATGTGCCGGAAGGATGCCGGAGGCGTCGAGGGTCAGAACGGAGTCGATCGTGATGCCAAGAATCTGCGCAACGGCACCAATCGGCAGCTTTGACGGGTCGCCGCGGAAGGAGAACGACGACTTCGAGCCCTTGGGCCTTCCGTTTGGCTTCCCAGAGCGTCTCTTGCCCATCTACACGACCTCCTGGAGGTACCCATGGCCCTGGTAGACGAAGCATCGGATGCCGTACTGCCGCGCCAAGCTGACGGCGTCCCTGTCGAAGCCGCTTCGGGTGACGATCCAGGCCTCTTCTGCCACCCAGCTCGCAGATGGGTGGGCGCGCACGTCGGCGATGGCGCCGTTGAGCTTGAGCACGACGTCGCGGCGCACCGTGTCGGTTCTGTCCTTCACCTCGATCCAGACGTGGCGCGAGGCGAAGAGCGCTCCCATCGATACGACGCCGAGCACGATGGCGCCGAAGCCCATGAAGACGCCCAGCAGCGGTTCGAGCGCGAGGCCCGGGAGGCTGACGGCTCCGAGCAGAGCGGCCGCGACGAGCAGGCCGCGCCACTCGGGACGCGGCAGCACCGCGTGCACGTCGCACTCCCAGCCCCACTCGGCCACGAGTCCCGGCATGCGCACGCGCCGCTCGGTGAACCTCGCACCCTTGCGACGCATCCAGCGCTCGACGGAGCGTTCCAGACTCTGGCCGTCGTTCATATGGACCTCGCGCTCGGCTGCCTGTTGCGCCGACCCGACAGGCGATGCGTCGAGTACCAGACGTGACCGCAGTCCAGGCACTCGACTTGTCCCCGATGACCGCTCCAGCCGTGAGTCGAGTACTCGCGACCCTCGACGAGGCCCGTCTTGCGGACGCCCGCGACCGTAGGTGCGTTGCCGAAGGTGCCGCGACGACACTTCGGGCACGCCAGCCGCAGCGGTCCAGTCTTGGCCGACCTTCCCATCAGTTGCTCCGCTTCTCGAAGCCGACTTGCACGCGCCTCGCGTACGGCGCGCCATGGTCTTCGATAACGGTGGGGCGCTGCGCTCGCCGCAAATCGCGTTTCGCCAGCATCGCCAGCACGAAGCCGATGACGGCGAGCAGCGCGCCGAGCACGAAGCACAGCTCCGCAGCCTGCAGATCGGTCACGGCTCGACTCCGAACAGCTCGCGGTAGCGTTCGACCTCGGTAATGAGGTCTTCGAGGACCTCCGTCGTCTCGTGCGCGTCCTCGGCGCGGTGCGCGCCGGGCTGCGTCTCCTGCCGGCGCTTGAGCACCAGGCGCGCGCGCGCGAGGTTGACGACGGGCGCCGGAGCGTCGTCGACGTGCACGCTGTCGCTGTCCTTGCGCTCGACGACGACCTCGTTGAGATCGCGCTGCGCCTCGTCGAGCTTCTGCAGCACCTCGGCGAGAGCGTCGCATAGACGTTCGACGCGATCTTTCTCCGGCACGTTGCGGATGACGTCGCGAGCCATCAGCGTCGCGGCGGTGGAGTTCATCGCGTGCCTCCTTCCGGCTTCCAGGCCGCGCACCAGGTATGTTCGAGCTGCGCCGGGCGGCCCTGGTCGTCGGTCGTCGACACGGTGCCCGTCACCCAGCGCGCGCAGGGATCACGCCGCGCCATGAAGTCGCAGAAGAGCAAGACCGCAACGGCGAATACCACGGTCAGAACGAGCAACACCCATGGCCTGTCGAAGATCCAGTCGCTCACTTGCGACCTCGCTTTGCCGGCGCCTTCGGCACCTGCCGTTCATAGCCAAGTCCGCGCAGCCAGTCCTGACCGACCGGCGAGCCGAGCCACTGAATGACGGTCGCCGCGACCCTGCGGTCGTTCAGCGTGGGCTCGGGCGGCCTGCCGGTGCCCAGTTTCGGATCGAGCAGGTAGGCGAGCGTGCACGGCGACGTGTAGCCGTTCTGCGTCGCCCACGCCTCCGCGAACCGCTTCTCCTCCGGGTTGTCGGCGAAGCGGTACGTGTGGATGCCGTAGTTGAGACCTGTCCTGGCCATCATCCCCTCCGCGTCGCGCCCTTCGGCGCCTTGATCTTGTACTTCTTCATCCAGCGATAGAGCGTGCGCCGGCCGACGTTGAGTTTCTCGGCCGCCTTCTCGACGTTCCAGTCGGTCGCCTTGAGCGCCGCGATGCACCGCTCTGCTGCGCCCTCGCGGTCGGTGAGCCACTGCAGGCTCAGCTCGACGTTGCCAGACGTGGCAGCGCCGCGAGCAGCTCTCCGTGCGTGGGTTGCTTGCGTGGACGGACTCATGACGGTTTCGTTCCCTTCTGTCGTTCGCGTGTCCGGTCAGATCGTGTCGATGTCCGCTCCCGTGACGGCCGCCGCGACGATGCCAAACATCTTGGTCATCGCCGCGTCCTCGCCGCCGTCGAGAAAGCCGCCGAACGGGTTCTTGAGCACCTTGCGGAAGCGCGGTCCGAGACACGTCGCCTCGTTGCGCAGCCAGTCCTCGCGGTGCTGCAGCACGAGCATCGCCGCGAGCACCTCTTCCTCGGGCGGCACGGACTGATCGTGGAAGTGCATCGTGTCCATGTCGGTCGCGTCCCAGCAGATGCGGCTGTTCTTGGCCGCGATCTCGCTGTGGCGGTGCGCGATGATGTACTCGTGACGCGTGATGCCGCCGCGCGCCACCAGATACCGCCCGCGCGACCACGTCTTGTGCTGCTCGGGCGTCATGAACGCCAGCAGCACCTCGGTGGCGGGACGTATTGCGCCCTGCACGAAGCAATCCGGGCACGATGGCGTCGGCCGCTTCACGGTGACCGCGGCTTCGGCAGGCTTGTCGGCCAGCTTGACCAGTGCGGTCTCGGTCGTCTTCTGCTTCTCCTCTGGCGTGCTTGGCTCGCCCTTCCCAGGCTCGCCGTGCTCGCAGACCTCGACGCGGCCGTCCTTCATGCGGATCGCCGTGAGCACGGCGGGACCGGGGCGCAGTACGCTGACGACGAGCGGTCCGATCTGTTCGAGCGGAGCGTTGACGGCGATCCTCTCGCCGTCCTTGATGGGCTCCGACGGCGCGCGCTCGATGAACTTGCGGTCCGCGAGCATCTGCAGGATGGCGCCGCACGACTGCGCCTCCTCGATCGTCGGCTCGACGATGGACAGCGTGCACTTGTTCTTGTCGTCGGCGGAGGGCTCCAGACGCAGGTCGCCGTTGAAGCTCGGCACGTACCACTTGGCGCGGCGGTTCACTGCGCACCCCCACCGTTGACGCGCGTCCACTGGGCGGCATCGGGAAACGGAAGCGCAACAGACTTCCTTGTCTTCTTCGGCGCCGCGATCCGCTTGATCTTCTTCTTGAGCTTCCTCGGCATCGGCGCATGCTCGCCGATCGCCTTCGTCGTGGTCGTGTCGGTGAGCGCGCGCTCGCCGGTCGGCAGCTGGAACGCGACAGGGCGCGCGCCGTCGAGCGTCTTGCCGAACATCTTGCGCTCGATCTCGGCGGCGACGTCGGGCATGCCGGCCTGGCGCGCGATCACCATCGCCTGCACCAGCATCTCCGGCGTCTCCTTCGAGGCCTTCATGTACTGAGACAGCGCCGGGATGAGCTGGCGAAGCATCGTGGAGCCGTAGTTCTCCGCGGTGCTCGCGTCCGACATCACGCCCGGCACCGTGATCTCGTGCTCGGACCGCATGCGCGCCTCGGGCTTGCGCACCATCATCAGCATGTCCTCGGCCTGGCTGGCGAAGCGGCCGATGGTTCCGAGCTGGTCTTCCAGGTCCTTGGCGTTGACCATCTCCAGCAGCTGCTTTCGGATCATCTCCACCATGCGCTTGGGCGCGTGGCCGTACACGATGTCCTTCTTCTTCTTGAGGCGCGGCATCGGCAGGACCGTCGGGCTCGTGTTCATCGGTTCGTCTCCCATCATGGTTTCGTCGATCTGGCACGCGATCGTGTAGCTCATCTGACAGCTGGCTCGCAGAAGGCGTGTCCGCCGCCCATGGCGCAGAACCGAGCCGCGGGGCGCACCGGCAGCTCCTTGCCGCACCAGCGGCAGCGCTTCCGCGCCAGCGCGAGCTGCGCCACACCGTCCTCCGTAAGCCTCCAGCGACGGAACTCCGCGAGCGGGTTGTCGCGAACACGCGCGAGAAGACCGTCTCGCGCGAGCGCATCGGCTGTTGGCGCTCGCAGCAGCGCGCATCCATCGAGCGCTCCGCCTACGTTGTTGTTGACGTACGCCAGCGCGCGTAGCTTCGTGATGGACAGCGACTTGGGCTTGCTCATTCGCTGTCTCCATCGTCGTCATCGTGGTTGTCGCTCACATCGTCGCCGACCGCGCGCGCCAGCTCCTTGGCGATGCGCGCTTTTTCCTCGGCTTCGCGCTTGAGCCTTTCCTGTTCGATCTTGACGTGCGCCGGGTCGGCGGGAATGTCGGGCCGGATGCGCAGATAGCTCATCGATGCGTTGATGCAGTACCGTCCGTCCTTCGCCTTCGTGCCGTCCGGCTTGATGCCGTCGATGCGAATACCGCCGCGATCCGGCCACGCACGATACAGGCCGCCCTTCTTGAGCACGGTGCCGTCGCGCAGCTTGAGGTCACACGTCAGCTCTACTGCCGCGTGACGAAAGCGCTCGCGACGCTTACGGTCCTCGTACCGCCAGCTGGAACGCGCCGACCGTGGACGCGGCACTTTCGGAGCGGCTCGCGCCGGCTCTTTCGCCTTGCGCTTGCCGGCGTGGAAGTCCTCGGCGACGAGCAGCAGTGGCGCCCACTGCAAGTACTCGGCACGCGTGCGCGGATCGGAGAAGAACAGCCTGAAGTCGCCGGGCTTGTAGGCGCTCACGTTGAAGAGCTTGTGCGGCGCGATGGCGAGCTTGCGCTGCACCTGCTCGCCGTTCTCCTGGTACGACACCTTGGGCTTGGTCCACTCGAAGATGCACTTGCCTGAGCGCATGCGCGCCACGACGGCGAGACGTCCTGGACCCTTGTCGGACGACGGCTCCCACCAGCGACCGACCGAGTCGCCGCGACGCCGCTCTTCCTTGATGGCCTCGACATCCCGCCAGACCGCGTGCTGACCGATCGTCACGCTTCCGGCGACGATCTGCTTGGCTAGATTCGCGTGGTACGCCTTGAAGTCAGGCTTATCGCCGGCCACGAGCGCCCGCGAGCTGTCGTACACGAGCCGCAGCCCTTCCTTGAAGTCCTTGGCCTGCCAGAGCGACCACGGCGGATGCGGATGCAGCGCGGGCGAGCGATCGAGCAGTCCTTGCAGCACGAGCACGAGCCGGTTGTGGCGCTCGATCTGCTCTGCGATGTACTTCGCGATCTCGTCGTAGTGCACGTTGTCACGCGTGTACGGCTCGTACCGGTCCGGCGAATGGAAGTGGTCGATGTGATGAGGCGGGTGAAAAAAGAACTCGTCCTCGCGGTCCTTTTTGGGCTTCTTCTTCTGCGCTTCCTTCCAGGCGCGCAGCGCCGCCGCGTTCTCGCGCTCCTGCCGCCGCCGCCGCTCGACCCAGCCCTTCCACTCGTTCTCGGAGATGACGTCCTCGACCGTCACTTTCGTGGTGTCGGAATCGGTCCGGACGCGCGCGTACAGCTTGCCTTGGTCGATCTCCTGCGCATCCCGGTCCGGGAACAGCTTCTCGTCGAACTCGATCTCGGTCGAGAGTCGGTACATGCGCTCGCCGTTTCGGATGTACAGAAACGTGAGCTTGTCGAGCTTTTCGAGCTGTCCGATGCGGATGAAGTCCGCCCAGGTCGCGGCCTCGCGTTCCTTCCGGTAGCGACGCACCTGGAACGCGATGATGCACTTCGGGAACGGCAGGATGCGGTCGCGGTTGTCCGGCCTCACGAGCCACTTGTCGAACGCGGCCAGGTCCGCGAACTCCATGCCGCCGGCCTCGTAGTTGGCCAGACACTCCTCGTCCATGTACGCGCGGCGCTGGATGACGTGCACGGGCTCGTTCAGGCCAACGGGATCACCCTGCGCGATCTCCTCGACCTCTTCGACGAGCCCCGCGCACAGCTGCACCGAGAAGATGCGGTTCTTGACGGCCGCGATGACAGGCTGAAGCTGATCGGCCTGCGCCTGCATCGGCAGCAGCTCGGCGCCCATCCAGCGCTCCATCTCGCGGTTGGCTTCCTTGATCTGCTTGAACAGCTCGGGCAGCTCGGACTCCTCGGCGCGCGCCAGCTCCGCCTTGTACTCGTCCATGCGCTTGCCATCGCGCACGACGAGCGCCTGCGTCTCGCTGGCGCCGCTGCCCAGGACACGACCCGGCGTGATTGCGAGCCGGCTCGTTAGCTCGCGGACCTTGTACATGAGCGCGAACGCGCGCTCCTTGCTCTCCTGGACCTTGCCCTTGAGAACCGCGTCCGCCTCCGGCTCGTAGTTGCACTTGTCGTAGAACTCGTCGAGGTGCACGCGGGTATGGTCGCCGAACACGCCTTGCAGCAGCACGAAGTTCGAGCCGATCTTGGTGACGCAGCCGAGCCAGCGTCCTGCGCGCTCGGACTTCTTCTTGAGCTTCTGGTCGGCCTCCGCGTTGAACTCGTCGATCTTGCGACCGCCAACCCGGAACACGTACGTCTTGCCGCCGGCCGCGTCGGCGCCTTCCTCGCGATTGCCGATCCAGTACCAGCGACCGATCTTCGGCGCGTGCGGATCTTCCTCGCGGATCTCCTCGGCACGCGGCTCGACGATGATGGCGGTGGCGGCGACCTCGGCGTCTGTGGTCTTCACGCGACCTTCCTCCTTCTGCCGCCCTTGGACCACGCATCGAGCGCGATTTTGCCGGGCATGAGCAATGTCGCGTGCCCCATGCACTCGCCGATCATTCCGCGACGCTGCAAGCTTTCCTTCACGCGCCGCGCCTTCTCGTGCTGCTTGCTCCACTTGTGCTCCAGCGCGGGCGACTGCTGCGACTGGTCGAAAGAGATGGTCACGATGCCGGTCGCCCACCACCGCTTATCGCGGTAGTTCACCAGCATCATGCGCTCGGCGTCGGTCTTGATCGTCCGGTGCGACTTGGTGAGGCTCGACAGCGGCACGAAGTTCGTCATCTTCGGGCCGCTGCAGCTGCTGCACGGCGCGCGCCACCCGCCTTCGCCGCCCGTGTAGTCTGCGTGTATGCAGCCGTTGCACGCGCCGTTCGGAACGATGCCGTCCGGCACAATGCCAGCCAGCTCGCAGAGAGCGTTCATCTGCTCGGCGTTGAATCGCAGACTTGCGCCCTCGCGCCACTTGCCGTTGTGTACGTGCGCGTAGCCGTTCTGGTCATCATCGCGCAGGCGTTGAATAGCGGTACGGATGGCATCCACGACGACGATGCGGTTGAGGTCCTGCATCGTGGCATCGACGGCTCTCCGCTTGCTCACGACACCGACCTCACGAGCACGACGTTCGAGGCGCGGGGCATGACAATCAGGTTGCCATCGCGTGCGGACACCGACAGCCAGCCGTCCGGATTCTGCCGACTCGCGGGACGCACGACGACGGTTCCAGCCGGCATCGCGATCTTGTGGCTACGCAGCTCGTTCGACGCGCCGAGGTCGTACTCGATCGTCGAATACGGCGGCAACAGGTGCTCGCTGTCGCGCGACCCGTAGACGACGAGCCGCACGTTAGTCCAGCGGCGCCTGCCCGACGATGGTCTTGGCATCACAGCGAGCGCCTGCTCGCGCCAGTGCTCCACGTCAGCTTCAAGCTTCAGGATCCTGCGCTGCGCCCACGTGGGCAGCTTCTCGATGTCCTTCATGGCTACGACCTCCGCGCCAGAGCTGACAGAATCGCTTCGACCTGACCGATCGTGATGTCATCCACGACCACGTTGAACGTGCCGTCGTCCTGGTTCACTCCGATGTTCGCTAGCTTCACGGCCGCACGCAGCGCCGGCTTGCGCTGGAGCAGCTCGCGTAGCTGCTTGTTCGCTGCCTTCTGGTTCTTGTCGCGCTCCGACTCGATCTCGGCGTGGCGCCGGAGTCGTGTCGCCTCGTCGACGATGAGCTTGACGACGCGCTTCCAGTCGAAGCCGTCCTTGCCTTCGACGGCTCGCTGCCGGGCACGATGACGTGACCAGGCGCCGACGGTGAAGTACGGGCGACCGTACCGGAGCGTGAATCCGCCGCTGCGCTCCTGCCCGAGCCTGACTTCGACATCGACGCCGTACAGCGTCACGACCTGGCAGTCGGTCCACGACGCCTCCTTCATCGTCACTTTGTCGTTCGGACACTGCTCGCGCAGCTGCTGCGCAAGCGTGGCCCAGAGCGCGGCCTTTTCTACGTCGGTCATCGCTGCGCGTGCGTTCTTCATCTCGTCCTCGCTTATTGCCTATCGTGGCACTCGTCAAGGATTACGAGACGCGGCGCCGCAGCTTCGCCAACGCGTCGCCAAAGGCCAGCGTCCAGCGACGCCAGGTGAAGGCCTTGCAGCCGCACTCCTTGCACGGACCGTGGCCGTTGAGGGCGCCATGCTGCGTGGCGCCGGCACCGTCGGACTCGTCGCCGGTGTGGCCGCAGACGCAGACGCTCTTCGGGCCCTTCCAGTTCCAGGCGAGCTTGCGGAGCGCTCCGAGATCGAAACCGTTGTCGTTGCTGACAGTTTCCATGACGCCTACCTACCTTCCGTCGATGGCATGTACGATTCGACGCCCGACCTCGGCGCGGATGGCCGGATCGAGCTTCTGCAGCTCGCTCACGAAGTGAGCGACGAACGCGTCTGCGCTTTCGCGACGCACAGCGTTTTGGTACTCCTCCCACGCCTCGTCGGACGCCGGGCAGATCAGATGGCGCTGGTCATTCGCGACGCCATGCTTCGCCGCCTCATCCTCTGGCGCGCCGTGCGAGTTGTAGCCCTTGCCGCAGTGTGCGCACCAGCTCCTGCCGTTGTCGTGCCTCATCTCCCACGTCGTGCCGGGTCTCTCGGGTAGCAGGATCGTCGACGACTTCATGGTCTCACCTATTGCCAGCTGGCTCGTTGATCTCGACGTCGGGAAGACCGGCAGCGAGCGCCAGTGCGCGTACGCCAGTACGCCGCCTCGCGCTCGACGGCGCGCGCCTGCCGCTTGGCCACTCGCGCCTTGCGCGCCTCGGTCTGCTGCTCGCGGCGCTTCTCCAACGCGGGCGCGAATCGTTCTACCAGCTGGCTCGCAGTAGCAGAGCACATCAGGCAGTAGCGAACGGTCGCGAGCTTGCGCGGCTTGGTGGGCCCGAGCACGGCAGGATGGCCGTTCGGGCACTCCCAGCGAACCTTACGGGTTGCCATGGTCGCCTCCGATGTCGTGTGCGGCTTCGTACGACGCGAGCGCGGCGCGCCCGGCCTCGGTGATCTCGAAGTAGATCGAGACCAGCTCGGACGGGATGCCCGCGACCCGCTGGATGAGTCCTTCGTCATGCAGGAACGCGCGCATCGTGTAGTTCATCTCGCGCGTGCCCTTGGAGGTGGACGGCTGCGACACGTACCGCTGGTCGTCGGCGCATGCGCGTGCGTACGCCAGCGCCCTGTACTGGCCGGCGGTGAGCTTCGGTACCGGAGCGCAGGCGCGCCAGGCGCCAGCGACGCGCGAGTAGAAGGCCGGCATGCGGTCGGCGTACTCGCCAAAGGCCGCCTTGCGCGCCTGGCCCTCGCTGAACGTCTCTAGCGCGACGTAGCGCGTGTCATCGCCGCCGTTGACGATGAGGACGTGCGTGTGACCGAGCGCTCCGGCGAAGCGTAGTGCCGCAGCATCCGCCTTGCGGATCGGAAGTTCAACGCGAGCCATCGTCGCCTCCATCGGGAAAGAGCTTCTGCTGAGAGGTTCTGCGATCACCTCGTCGCGCCAGGCGCGACCGCTTCGCCGGACGCTTCTGCAGCGCCTCGCGCAGGTTCGTCCTGGCCTGGTCCGCCCAGTCGCCGATCGGCTCCAGCTCCAGGTACGCCTTCCAGCACGGCACCGCGGCGGCGTAGTCGCCCAGCTCGTGGAGCGCTTGACCGAGATTGAAGTGCGCGTCAGCGAAGCGCGGGTCTGCGTCGATGGCGCGCCGGAAGTAGTCGGCCGCAAGCTTCGGATCGTCGTTCAGGACACAGTAGCCGAGGTTGTAGAGCGCCTCGACCTGACGCGGGTCCGCAAGCAGAGCGCGATGGTACAGCTCCATGGCCGCAGCCACACGGCCGCGCCGATGGTAGATGTTGCCGAGGTTCGTGTACGCGACGTCGAGCGTCGGATCGAGCAAGATCGCTTCGCGGTACATGCGCTCGGCCTGGTCGTACTTGGACGGCTCCTCGTCGATGGCGCTCGCGGCGACGTACAGGTTGTACGCAGCCTCCTCGTTGGACTCGGAGATCGAGCGGCGCACCGCGAGGTCGATTACCTTGGCCGGCACGGCAGGCGCCGCGGTCGGCTTCGGAGCGAACGTGACGGAGATGACCTTGCCCATGGTCACCACCGACACGCGGCTGCGCCACGCAACGTGCAGGACGACTGGCATCCGGAGTGGTTCCACTGGTCCTTCGTGACCTCATCGAGTCGGCCTGCGCCACGAAGACGGTCAAGCGACTTACGCGTCAGGTCCTTGTCGACCGTGAGCCCGATGCTTACCAGGCAGCCGTTGTCGTGCCGTTCGAGCCAGCGCTGCGACACACGAGCGCGGTAGTAGCGATCGGTCGCAGGGTCCTTGATGTAGACGGTGGCCATCTGAGCCCTCCTCTCACACGTGATCGAACAGCAGGTCCACCGCCGCGCTGTCGCGGCTCACGTCGTCGATGCGCGTGACCTGGTCGCACCAGGCGGCCAGCGTCTTCTCCCCGTGGGTGTTGATGAGCACCCCGTAGACGGCAGCGTCGAGCTTCTTGGCGCGAGCGCGCGTCGCCTCGACCGAGTGCGGGTTGGTGCCGATCTCCGCATCCGTCACCAACAGCACGTCTGCCTTCTTGAAGGTCGGGTGCTGCTCGACCATGTCGAGGCACGCCAGGATCGGGATGTCGAAGTTCGTGCCACCATGCGGCTCGATGGAGAGCAGCTTGAGCAGGTCGGCCTGCGGCACCTTGTTCGGGTCGTCGCAGTAGAGCGAGCCGACGACGGCGCCGTTGAAGAGAAGCACACCGAACGGGCGGTTCTCGCGGCGCGCGATGTCGAGCGCGGCGAGCGAAACGGCCTTGGCCCACGCGTCCTTGTTGTTCTGCTCCATCGAGCCCGAGACATCGAGGCCCACGATGATCGGGCCCTTGCCGAGCTTCTCGCGGCCGCGCAGCTTGTAGCCCATCGCGTTGCGCTCCGTCACCCGGCGCAGCAGGTCGAGCTTGCGGCTCGCGTTGACGAACGCTCCCAGCTCGGTCGGCAGCAGCCGCGCGACGTCGCCCGTCGGCTCGACGCCAGCCAGCTCGCTGCGGGCGTACTCGCTGCGCGCGCTCTTCTTGGCGCGAGCGATGGCGCGCAGGCGGCCCGCCATCTCGATGATCTTGCGCAGCTTGGGCGAGCCCGCGACCTTGCGGGCCATCGCCATCGCGACGCCCAGGTCACCGCTCGTCGCCGTGCCCGAGCCCTGGCCGGCGCCGCCCAGGATGGCCATGGCCTCCTTGGCATCCTCGATCGACTCCTGCGCGCTCGCCACCGCCCGGCGAAGCGCCTGGCGCACCGCCGACTCGTCGATGCCGGCCGCCTGCTGCTCGCACCCCTCGGCAGCGGCGAACGCCCGGCCCGCGGCAGCGGCGACGTCCTGCTCGTTGGCGGCGCCCTGCTCCTGCAGGTCCCGGATGCCGTCCAGGATGCGGTCCGCGGCGTCGGCGTCCGGCGCCGGGCCGTCCTTGGGCACCGGCAGCGTGGACGCGATCTGGTCGGCCAGGGTCGTGGCCGCCATGCCGCTCCAGAGCGGGTCGCGCACCGTCTGCCGGCGCAGCGTCTCGAACTCCGGCAGCTGGCTGGTCAGGTCGTGAAGGCGAGCCCGGACCGCGGCGCCGGGGCCGCGCTGCTCGGCGGGCACCTCGGCGGGCGACTCGGCGTACAGCCGGTGGAAGGTCTCGGGCAGGTACCCGTCGCCGAACCCGGCAACCTTGGCGTCGCCGACCTTGGCCACCCGAGCCACCTCACCGGTGGCCTTGGAGTACTCGGCGAACTGCTCTGCGTGCCACTTCGGAACCTCGAAACAGGCGGATCGGAGCATGGCGGACCTCGCACCAGGTAACTTGTGCCTAACGTGGCACAAGTGCAAGTCTTCGGGCAAGA
>Ga0335082_10000682_pt1 | contig 35240 bp, 31 predicted proteins | sample Lox_Sample_41_FD_206718 | JGI IMG/M metagenome (GOLD analysis project Ga0335082, IMG submission 206718) | Soil microbial communities from Loxahatchee National Wildlife Refuge, Florida, United States - Lox_Sample_4.1 | ecosystem: Environmental > Terrestrial > Soil > Wetlands | place: USA... | reverse complement strand
CATTTCGTTCTCGCAGCTGTTGAGCGATGTCGATCAGGGCCGCGTGCGCGACGTGGTGATCCAGGGGCCGGAAATTCGCGGCACCTTCGCCAACGGCACCAGCTTCCAGACTTATGCGCCGAACGATCCGGGCCTGGTGCAGAAGCTCTATTCGAAGGGCGTCTCGATCACCGCGCGGGCGCCGTCAGACAACGTGCCGTGGTTCGTTTCGCTGCTGGTATCGTGGCTGCCGTTCATCGCGCTGATCGGCGTGTGGATCTTCCTGTCGCGTCAAATGCAGGGCGCGGGCGGCAAGGCGCTCGGCTTCGGCAAATCGCGCGCCAAGCTGCTGGCCGAAGCGCATGGCCGCGTGACGTTCGAAGATGTTGCCGGTGTCGATGAGGCCAAGCAGGACTTGCAGGAGATCGTCGAATTCCTGCGTGACCCCGGCAAGTTCCAGCGCCTGGGCGGACGCATTCCGCGCGGCGTGCTGCTGGTTGGCCCGCCGGGCACCGGCAAGACGCTGATCGCACGCGCGGTCGCCGGCGAGGCCAACGTGCCGTTCTTCACCATTTCCGGTTCCGACTTCGTCGAGATGTTCGTCGGCGTCGGCGCTTCGCGCGTGCGCGACATGTTCGAGCAGGCGAAGAAGAACGCGCCCTGCATCATCTTCATCGACGAAATCGACGCGGTCGGCCGTCATCGCGGCGCCGGCCTCGGCGGCGGCAATGACGAGCGCGAGCAGACGCTCAACCAATTGCTGGTCGAGATGGACGGCTTCGAAGCGAACGAAGGCATCATCTTGATCGCCGCCACCAACCGTCCCGACGTGCTCGACCCGGCGCTGCTGCGTCCCGGCCGCTTCGACCGGCAGGTGGTGGTGCCGAACCCGGACGTCGTCGGCCGCGAAAACATCCTTAAGGTGCACGTGCGCAAGGTGCCGCTGGCCCCCGACGTGAATCTGAAGACCACTGCGCGCGGTACGCCCGGCTTCTCCGGCGCCGACCTCGCCAATCTGGTCAACGAGGCCGCCTTGATGGCCGCGCGCCGCAACAAGCGCATGGTGACGCAAGCCGAATTCGAGGACGCCAAAGACAAGGTAATGATGGGCGCCGAGCGCAAGTCGCTCGTCATGACCGACGAAGAGAAGATGCTGACCGCCTATCACGAGGGCGGCCACGCCATCGTCGCGCTCAACGTCAAGGCGACCGACCCGGTGCACAAAGCCACCATCATCCCGCGTGGACGCGCGCTCGGCATGGTCATGCAATTACCGGAACGCGACAAGCTGTCGATGAGCCGCGAGCAGATGACCTCGCGCCTTGCCATCATGATGGGCGGGCGCGTCGCCGAGGAGATGGTATTCGGCAAGGAGAAGGTGACCTCGGGCGCCGCCTCCGACATCGAGCAGGCGACCAAACTCGCCCGGTTGATGGTCACGCGCTGGGGCCTGTCGGACAAGCTCGGCACCGTCGCCTATGGCGAGAACCAGGACGAGGTATTCCTCGGCTACCAGGTGTCGCGCCAGCAGAATATATCGGAAGCGACCGCGCAGACGATCGACGCCGAAGTGCGCAAGCTGGTCGAGGCCGGTTATGACGAGGCGACCCAGATCCTCACCGACAAGCGCGGCGACCTGGAAGCGCTGGCCAAGGGCCTGCTCGAGTTCGAGACGCTGAGCGGCGAGGAGATCGTCGATCTGCTGCAAGGCAAGCGCCCGGTGCGCGAATCGGTGATCGAGCCGGCGACGCCGCGATCCTCCGCCGTGCCGCCGGCCGGCAAGCCACGCTCGGCGCCGCCGCCGAGCGGCGAGGTCGCGCCGCAGCCGCAGGGCTGATCCTCATCACGCAAGCCGACGCCCGCCGCTCAAGGCGGGCGTTTTGCTATGGGCTGTCCGGGGCTTATACACAGGCCGCCATTCTTGATTTCGATCAATGCGCGCCTTCGCGCGGACGGTTTAACTGCACCATCTGTTCGGGTAACCGGGTCTTCCTGGAACGGATATGGTGGTCGGGGTCCTTTGTGTCCCGGCCACCTTGTTTTTTGACCCCGCCATGCCCCTGCAAAGCCGCGTCGATCCGTTTGGCGAGTTGCGCGCCGTTGCCGCGCGCGGCCTCATGATGGGCAATCGCGGCGGGCGTTTTCACGACGCACAGCGAAAATTGACGTCACGGCGCTGGGCATCGCGGCAATGGATTTGCTGCATACTCGATTTCAAGAACCGTCACCGCAGCGTGTTCGGCGACGGCTATACGGAATTGTTCTTTCTTGACGAGGTGACGGCGCTCGCCGCCGGCCACCGTCCGTGTTTCGAGTGCCGGCGCAAGGACGCCGAGCGATTTGCCGCGTTGTTCTCGGCTGGGAAAGCGCGGGCACGGGCCCCGGCCATGGATCAGGCGCTGCATGCCGAGCGCCTCGTTGGGAAAGAAAAGCGGTTGCACCGATGCAAGATCGACACGTTGTCCGACGGCGCCATGATTGCGCTCGACGGCGACGCCTTCGCGCTGCGCGGCGAGCGGCTGTTGCGCTGGACGCCGTTCGGCTACGACGAGGCGCGTTCGCGCCCCGCCGGCGACGTCGACGTGCTCACGCCGCCGTCGATCCTCGCCGTGCTCGCGCGCGGCTACATGCCGCTCTGGCATCCGAGCGTGGGTTAGTCTTTATGGCGGTTCGATTGGCGTTACGGCCGGTGCATCCGGCACGCCGCGGGCCCACGCGAAAAGCACGACGACTGTCATGATTGCCAGCATGGCGGCGACCAAAGCGACGCAGGCCGGCCAGCCGCCGACGGTCCAGGCAAGGCCGCCAATGGCGGCGCCAAAACTGCCGCCGACATAGAAGCTTGTCACATAGAGGCCGACAGCCGAGGAGCGGCCGGCCTTGGCGGTGATCGTCACATAGCCGGTGGAGATCGCCTGGCAGATCAGGCCGCAACCGGCGCTGATTGCAAGCCCCAGGATGATGAGCGGCAGCGACGGCGCAAGTGTCAAGCCGATGCCGGCAACCCAGACCGCGAGCACCCGGGCGGTGAACCGGCGTCGTCCGAACCGCCCGACCGCCCAGCCGACCCATGGCGAGAGGACGGAGCCGACGAGATAGACAGCAAAGATTGCGCCGAGCGCGGTGGCCGACAGATTGTACGGCGCGGCGGCGAGATGAAAGCTGACGTAGGTGAACGTGCAAATGAAATTGAACAAGACGCCGAAGCCGACCGCGTAGGTTGCGAGCAATTGGCCATTGCGGAAATGCGCCAACATCTGTCGGCCCGACGCCAGCAGACCCTCCGAGCGCACGAATTTCCGCTCGTGCGGCAGCAGAAAAATGGTAGCGACCGCCCCGGCAAAGGCGATGCCGGCAAGCGCCAGAAAGCCGGAGCGCCAGCCGATCAGGTCGGCGAGCAGACCGGTGATCAATCGGCCGCTGAAGCCGCCGATGCTCGATCCGGACGAGTAGATGCCGGCCGCCGTGGTCGCTTCGCGCGGCGGCCATTCGTCGCCGATATAGGCGACGGTAACGGCGAAAATCGGCGGCAGCACCAGCCCCTGCACTGCGCGCCAGAAGATGATCGCCTTGAGGCTCGTCGCCAAACCCACCATGACTGTCGGCACCGCCAGCACGAACATCGCTGCTACGATCACCCGCTTGCGGCCGAGAACGTCGGCGATGGCTCCGGTAAACGGCGCCGTCACCGCCACCGCCAGGGTGCTGACGGTAATGATGGTGGAGACTTCGGCTGCGGTGGCGCCGAACTCCTGGGACAAAAGCGGCAGAATTGACTGCGGCGCGTAGAGATTGACAAAGGCGCAATAGCCGGTAAGTCCGACCGCCAATTGGCGCGCGGCAAATCTCGAACTTTGCGCAGCGGTCGTCATATGGTTTGGGGAACCCAGCCTGAGCGTCCGGGGTCAAGCTATCGGTTTTGCGACGAACGCCAAAGGGAAAGCGCGGCGGGGCAGGCGGCCGCCGCGCGCATAGCTTCGCTAGCGAATGGCGAGCGCCGCTTGGGCGCGGCGCAGCGTTTCGGCGGGCGAATCCGACGCGTCGACGATCGTCCAGTCCAGCGCGCCGAGGTCGTATTGTTCCTGCCGGCGGGCCACCGCCGCATCGGCGTCGGAAGCATCGCCTTTGCGCCCGCCCACCCGAGCGAGCCGGGTTGCGAGGTCGGCGGCGAGGAACAATCCGTGGAACGAGGCTCCTGCGGCCGCTTGCGCGATCTGCGCCCGCTCGCCGGCTTGCGCGAATACGGCGTCGACGATTGCAGAATGGCCGGCGGCGGTGACCCGCCGCGCTTTGTCGGCAAGCGCGGCGTAGACCCTCGCGGTGACGTCAGGCGCGTAGCCGGCTTCGGGCAAGCGGTCAGTCGCGGCGACACTGAACAGCGCTTTGCGTTCGAGGTCGCTGCGCAGCACGACCGCGCCTGGTTCGGGAAGAATATCGGCGGCCAAGGTGCGTGCGAGCAGCGATTTGCCGGTGCCGGACAGTCCGCCGACGGCGATGAGACGCGGCTTCGGCGGCTTCAGCAGCCGGCCGGCGAGCGCGAAATAGGCGCGCGCATTTGGCGTGGCGCCGACGCGCGGTGCGTCCTGCGCGCGCCGTTCCGCCGCGACCTTGGCGCGGATCGCCGCCCGTAGCGACAGGAATAGCGGCAGCGCGGCGAGGGCGTCGAGATCGTCCGCGCGTTGCGTCTCGCTGAGATACCGGTTGAGCACGATATTGGCGGCCGGCGTGAGCCCGCGTTCGATCAGGTCCATCAGCAGAAAGGCAAGGTCATAGAGCACGTCACCGGTCGCGATCTTGGGATCGAACTCGATGGCATCGAACAAAACCGGCTCGCCGGCGAGCAGCGCGATATTGCCGAGATGCAGGTCGCCATGGCAGCGCCGCACCAAGCCGGCGCGCCCGCGTGCGACGAGCAGCGGCCGCACGCTCGTCAATGCAGCGCGTGCGGCTTGTGTCAATGCGCCGACGTCGGTCGTCGGAAATAGATCAGGCGAGGCGCGAAGCTCCTCATCGTTCTGCGCGATGACTTCGTTGAGTTCGTCGACAAAATCAGCCGCCATGACGACCGGCGCGACGGCGTGCGCGCGCGCGACCGCGCGGGCGAGCGCGTCGGCCAGCGCGCTGTCGATGCGCCCCTGCGGAGCGAGATGATCGAACGTCTGCGTCTCGTCGAAGCGCCGCATGTCAACGGCGTATTCAACAGGCTCGCCCTTGCCATCGATCGCGAGCGAGCCGTTCGGCTCGCGTGTGATCGCTACGACGCCGCGGTAGATTGCCGGCGCAAATGGCTTGTTCACCTGGATCTCGGCCGCGCAGGCGGCTTGGCGCTTCGCCAGCGTCGAATAATCGAGAAACGGAAAGCGCACGGCGCGCTTGATCTTCAAGACGCGGTCGCCGCCCAGGAATACGGCCGCCGCGTGGGTATCGATCCGCTTCACCGGCGCGCCGCCGTAGGTGGCGGGACGCTCGAGAAAATCGAATACCACCTGCTGCGGATTTCCAGCCGGGTTCATGGAGCGCTCACTTGGGCATCACTATTGACCCAGAGACCGTAGCGGGACTGATCCATATCAATACCTGCCATGGTGCGGAGGCGTCATCATGTCGCAATCGATAGAACTGCCGAAAGATGGAGGTTGCCATGACGACCCTGCCGCACACATTCAAGCGCATCAGGCTCAACTTGGCCCGCTCCAAGGATTTTCCGCAAGGCTCGCCGAAGCATGGTTACGAATTCGTCGCTCCGCTCGACGCCAACGACCATATCGACGTGGCACTCTGGCGCGGGCATCGCGAGCACTGCCGCGTGCGCCGCTTCCGGGAGGGCGACGACGACGAAATCGGCTTCCTGGTGCATAAGCCGGGCGGGCCCGAACATGCGCGCTGGGTGTTCGACTATGACCAGACCGCCGTCGACGACGACGAAAGTGGCTACCGTTTTGCCGCGCACGCCTTCCGCCGCGGTGAATACGTCTCCATTCGGAATGAGAACGGAGAGTCGCACACTTATGTCGTCGTGTCGGTGGAACCCGCGACTTGATCGATGCGTTGTGCTAATGAAGCGGTGGGGCGGCGCTGACAACGTCGCCCTCCATGCGCGCATTCACCGTCATCCCCGGCCATCCCAATTCCATCAGTCTCGATGATGTGCCGCCGCCGCCCGCGAACGACGGCGCGGTGGTGGTCCGTGCGTTGGCGCTGGGCATTTGCGGCACGGACCGCGAGATCATTGCCGGTCGTTACGGCTGGGCCCCGCCCGGGCAAGCGCGCCTCATTATCGGTCATGAATCGCTTGGCCGCGTCGAGGAGGCGCCGGCCGGCTGCGGCGTAAATCCCGGCGATCTGGTTGCTGGCATCGTACGGCGGCCAGACCCGGTGCCGTGCCCGGCCTGCGCCGCCGGCGAATGGGACATGTGCCGCAACGGACTGTACACCGAGCGCGGCATCAAGCAGCGCAACGGCTATGGCTCCGAGCATTTCCGCGTCGAGCCAGACTTCCTGATCGCGGTCGATCCTGCGCTGGAGACGCTTGGCGTGCTGCTGGAGCCGACAAGCGTAGTCGCCAAGGCCTGGGACCATGTCGGGCGCATCGGCGGCCGCAGCGCGGCCTGGAAGCCGCGCGTCGCATTGATCACAGGGGCGGGGCCGGTCGGCCTCTTGGCGGCGCTACTCGGCAGTCAACTCGGCTACGAATTGCACGTTTTCGACCGCGCTACCGACGGACCGAAACCCGACTTGGCGCGCGCGCTCGGCGCCACCTATCACATCGGCGATCTCGGCACACTCAAACCCGACGTCGTGATCGAATGCACCGGCGCTGGTACGGTTGTGCTTGACGTTCTTCGCCACACCGCGCCGGATGGCATCGTCTGCCTTACCGGCGTGTCGTCGGGCGGCCGTACGATCAAATTGGATATCGGCGGTCTCAACCGCGAGATGGTGTTGGAGAACCACGTGGTGTTCGGCTCGGTCAACGCCAACCGCCGCCACTATCGCGCCGCCGCCGAGGCTTTGGCCAAAGCCGACAAAAGCTGGCTGTCACGTCTGATCACCCGTCGCGTGCCCCTGGCGCGCTGGCGCGAGGCATTCGAGCAACGGCCCGGTGATATCAAGGTCGTCGCCGATTTCAGCGGGGCATAGGCGTCATGGCATTGCCCATCGAAGACTATGCAATGATCGGCGATCTCGGAACCGCCGCGCTGGTTGGCCGCGACGGCTCAATCGATTGGCTGTGCTGGCCGCGCTTCGATTCGGATGCCTGCTTCGCCGCGCTCCTCGGGAAGCCCGAGCATGGCCGCTCGAAGATCGCGCCGCGGGACGGCAGCGCGCGAGTCACGCGGCGTTACCGGCCCAATACGCTGATTCTGGAAACCCGCTTCGAGACCGCCGAGGGGACCGCGACGCTGATCGACTTCATGCCGCCGCGCGAAACGCATTCGCGTCTGATACGCATGGTGGTGGGTGAGCAAGGGCGCGTGCCGTTTCATGGCGAACTCGTGCTGCGCTTCGGCTATGGCGCGACCGTGCCGTGGGTGACGCGGATCGACGACAACTCGTCGCGGGCGATCGCCGGCCCCGACATGGTGGTGCTGCACGCTACGGTTCCCACGCGCGGAGAAGACTTCAAGACCGTCGCCGATTTTACGGTCGGCGCCGGCGAAACGGCGTCGTTCATGTTGTCCTATGAACTGTCGCATCGGCCGGTGCCGGTGCGGGTCGATCCGCAGGAGCGGTTGCGGGCGACGGAGGACATGTGGACCACATGGGTTGCCAAGAACAATATCAAAAGCCCTTGGAATGACGCGGTGGTACGCTCGCTGATCACGTTGAAGGCGCTCACTTATGCGCCGACCGGCGGCATGGCGGCAGCACCGACCACCTCGCTGCCCGAGTGCCTGGGCGGCACGCGCAACTGGGACTATCGCTTCTGCTGGCTGCGCGACGCCACTTTGACGCTGTTGTCCTTGATGAATGCCGGCTACTACGACGAAGCGCGCATGTGGCGCGACTGGCTGCTGCGCGCGGCCGCGGGCAGTCCGAGCCAGATCCAGATCATGTACGGCATTCGCGGCGAGCGCCGGCTGACCGAATGGGAGGTGCCTTGGCTGCCGGGCTACGAGGGTTCGCGGCCGGTACGAATCGGCAATGCCGCGCACAACCAACTGCAACTCGACATTTTCGGCGAAGTGATGGACGCGCTGCATCAGGCGCGTCAGGGTGGCCTTGGCACCGAGGAGTCCGGCTGGGACCTGCAACGGGAGTTCCTCGCTCATCTGGAGAAAATCTGGCCCGACCGCGACGAGGGCATCTGGGAAGTGCGCGGCGGGCGCGAGCATTTCACCTACTCCAAAGCGATGGCTTGGGTGGCCTTCGACCGCGCCATCAAGAGCGCCGAGAAATACAACCTGCCCGGGCCGCTCGACCGCTGGCGCAAGATCCGCAGCCACATCCACAATGACGTGTGCGAACGCGGCTTCGACGACGAGCTGTGCAGCTTCGTGCGCTCGTACGGTTCCAAGGAACTTGACGCCAGCCTGCTGCTGCTGCCGGCGATCGGCTTTCTGCCGCCAAGCGACCCGCGCATCCTCGGCACCATCGAAGCGATCGAACGCGGACTCATGGCCGACGGCTTGGTGCGCCGCTACGACACGCAAAAGTCGGATGACGGCTTGCCGCCGGGCGAGGGCATGTTCCTCGCCTGCAGTTTTTGGCTGGTCGACGCCCACGTCATGACCGGCCGACGCGACGACGCCGAGCGTTTGTTCGAGCGGCTGTTGACGTTACGCAACGATCTCGGCTTGTTGAGCGAGCAATACGAGCCGCACACACGCCGCCTGGTCGGTAATTTTCCGCAGGCCTTCTCACATCTTGCGCTGGTGAACTCAGCGAGCAATCTCGCCCATACCGAGAAACCCGCCGAGCAGCGCGCGGAAATTCGCGTTGCCGAGAATCCCTTGAGCGCAGCGCCCGATCGCCAGGTCTATTGACCGGCGTCCGCGAGCCCGGGAGAGTGCGCGCCTTGCCGCAACCAATGCGGCCAATCCCAAGGAGGTGCTCCGTGATCATCGACCACCGTATGTATCGACTTATACCTGGACGCGTGCCGGCACAGCTCGAGCTCTACAGCAAGCTCGCCTATCCGGTGCAACTGCGCTACATGGGCGAGCCGCATTATTACATGGTGACCGAGACCGGACAGCTCAACACGCTGGTGCACGGCTGGATTTACGAAAGCGCCGGCGACCGCGAAGCTAAGCGCGCGGCGATGATGAAAGATCCGGACTGGAAACATTTCCTCACCGAGAACGCCAAGGCCGGCAATATCGCCGAGCAGTCAAACTGGCTGATGACGCCGACCTCATTTTCGCCGCCGATCCCGCCGGCCAAGATTCACAAGTAAGCGTCAGCGCGCGGTTTCGGTGAGGCCGGTGGGCGGACCGTCGATCGCGGTCCAGCCCCCGTCGACCATCATCGCCGTGCCGGTGACGTAGCTTGCCGCGTCCGAAGCGAGGAAGGCCACCGCGGTCGCCACCTCGCTCGGTTCGCTCCAGCGGTTGAAGGCCGTATGTGCGGCGAGCTTGTTGAAAATGTCGGGCCGTGCCTTCAACGGGGCGACGAGCGCGGTGTCGACGATACTCGGCACGACGGCGTTGACGCGCACGCCGGAAGGCCCGAGTTCGGAGGCGAGCCCACGCACAAGCTGAATGATGCCCGCTTTGGTGGCGCCATAGATTGCCAGTCCGGGCTCCAGCGTCATCGCCCGCATGGAGGAGGTGGCGATCAGACTGCCGCCATTCTGCGTGCGCATGATGCGGCCGAAGGCGCGCAGGAACAGGAATACGCCGCGCAGATTGAGATCGACGATGCGGTCGTATTCCTCATCGCTGTAGTCGAGAAAGGCTTTGCGGATATGAACCGCCGGCGTCGTGACCGCGATATCGATGCGCGGACTGAATGCCTGCGCCGCAGCGGCGAGCGCCGCGACGTCTTCGGCCTTGCCGGCATCGACGACATGCGCCGCCGCTTTGACATGCGTGCCGATCTCGGCCGCTGTGCGCTCGACCCCCTCGCGGTCCTTGTCGGCGCAAATGACATTAGCACCGAGCGCGGCGAGCGCCTCCACCGAGGCCTTGCCGATGCCGGAGGCCGCGCCGAGCACAACGGCAGTCTTGCCTGCCAGCTCAAACAGCGCGCGATACCGTCTCAGCCGCGCGTCAATGCCTTGGTCGTTCATCATGCCTCCACCGGCGTCAGGGAGTATCTCGGATCAAAAGCCGCTGCAATATTTCGGCTTCCGGGGTTGACCCTGCAAATGCGATACGGCACGTGTTTAGCCCTCGGAGCAACACATGCGCAGCAATGACGGGACGCGAACCGGCGGCGAAATTCTGGTCGATCAATTGACAATCCACGGCGTCCGCCATGCCTTCTGCGTGCCGGGCGAGAGCTATCTGGCCGCGCTCGATGCCTTTCACGACAGCAAAATTACGCTCACCGTCTGCCGGCACGAGAACGGCGCCGCCATGATGGCGGAAGCGGTCGGCAAGGCGACCGGCCGTCCCGGCATCTGCTTCGTCACGCGCGGACCGGGCGCCACCAATGCGTCTGCTGGTATTCACATCGCGCGGCAGGACTCCTCGCCGATGATCGTGTTCGTCGGCCAGGTCGGCCGCCACATGCGCGAGCGCGAGGCGTTCCAGGAGCTAGACTATCGCGCGGTATTCGGACCGAGCATCGCCAAATGGGCGACCGAAATCGACGACCCGGCACGCATTCCCGAACTGGTCTCGCGCGCCTTCCACACCGCCTGCAACGGCCGGCCCGGCCCCGTGGTGGTCGCAATCCCCGAAGACATGCTGACCGAGCGCGCCTTGGTGCCGGACGCGGCGCCGTTCGAGCCTGTAGAGACCTGGCCGGGGCTCACCGACATGAGCCGGTTGCAGAAGCTGTTGTGGGCGGCGAAACGCCCGGTCGCGCTCATCGGCGGCAGCCGCTGGTCGGAGCAAGCCTACGCCGCGCTGGCTCGCTTTGCCGAGCGCTTCGCGCTGCCAGTCGCCACCACCTTCCGCCGCCAATATTTGTTCGACGCGTTGCATCCTTGTTACGCCGGCGATATGGGTATCGGGCCCAACCCAAAACTGCTGGCGCGCGTGAAAGGCGCCGACCTGGTCCTGTTGATCGGTGGCCGCCTCAGCGAGATGGCGTCGCAGAGCTATACGCTGCTCGATATCCCCGAGCCGCAGATGAAGCTGGTGCACGTGCATCCGGGAGCGGAAGAACTCGGCCGCGTCTATCATCCGACGCTTGCGATTCAGGCGGCGCCAACGGCGTTCTGCTCGGCGCTCGAAGGCCTGCAACCGCCGAACGACATCCCGTGGAAAGGTGAAGCGGCAACCGCGCATGCCGACTATCTCGCCTGGACCGAGAAAGCGACGCCGCAGCCGGGCGGCGTCAATCTCGGCGAGATCATGATATGGCTGCGCGACAACCTGCCGCCCGAGGCGATCATCACCAATGGCGCCGGCAATTTCGCCGGCTGGATCCACCGCTTTTATCGCTTCCGCAAATACATGACGCATGTCGCGCCGACCTCGGGCTCGATGGGCTATGGATTTCCCGCCGCGGTGGCGATGAAGACGCTGCATCCTGACCGCCCGGTCGTCTGCGTCGCCGGCGACGGCGACTTCCTCATGACAGGTCAAGATTTTGCCGCCGCCGTACAATATAAATTGCCGGTCATCGTGGTGCTGGTCGACAACGGCCTCTACGGCACCATCCGCATGCACCAGGAGCGCGAGTATCCCGGCCGCGTCGTCGCCACCGCGCTGCACAATCCGGATTTCGTCGCCTACGCCTTGGCGTTTGGGGGCTATGGCGCGTTGGTCGAGAAGACCGCCGATTTCCCGGCTGCCTTCGCGCAAGCAGTCGCCACCGGCAAGCCGTCGATCATCCACCTCAAGATCGATCCCGAAGCGGTTTCGGTCGGCGCGTCGCTCACCGCAATCCGCGACAAGGCACTCGCCGGGCATGGCGGCCAGCACGGGACGCATCGTAGCTGACGCCCGTCTCGCATCGCGCATTGAGACGAGAGAGCGTGGTTGCGCCTGAGCCCTGAATCATCGTTCACTCGTTGCCATGCCCTATCGCCGCACCGCAAATGTGGTCCGCCGCCTGGCCGAGCGCGAGGAGGCGATCCTCGCGGCGGCGACGGAGATTGCCGGCGAAGGCGGCATGGCGGCGGTGCAGATCGCCGCGGTTGCCGCGCGCGCAGGCATCGCCGCCGGCACCGTCTACCGCTATTTCCCGTCAAAAGCTGATCTCGTCGCCGATCTGGTGGCTGCCGCCGCCGGCCGCGAGCTCACCGCAATGACACAGGCCGCGGATGCCGCGCCCGGACCGCTGTCGGCGCTTGCGGCCGCGATAGCGACCTTCTCTGCCCGTGCGCTTGGCGAAAGGCGGCTCGCCTGGGCGCTGATCGGCGAACCCGTCGATGCCGAGATCGACGCCATGCGGCTCGATTTCCGCCAGTCGCTTGCCGCCGAGTTGCGGGCGCGCATCGAGACCGCGGTCGCCGGCGGCCATTTGCCCGAGCAGGACGCCGGTATCGCCGCGCCGGCGATTGTCGGTGCGCTGATGGAAGGGTTGCTCAGTCCGCAGGCGCCGCAACCCGCCGATGCCGCGGCCGTCCGCGCCGCAGTGCAGAGCGCGACGCTGTTCGCGCTGCGGGCGCTCGGCGTCGTCGATGCCCGCGCCCGCGGCCTCGTGGCGCAGTGCGCGCTGCCGTGACGAGCTAGATCAGATCTTCCTTTTTTACTTCGTCGAGCGGCAGGGTCACCAGCTTGACGCCCCGCTCGTCTGGATCGTCGGTGGCGTGAAACCCTAGTTCCGCGCACATATTCAACATGGTGCTGTTTTCCGCCAGCACCTGGCCGCGCACGGTCTTCAGGCCGCGATCCTTGGCGTAGGTGATCATGTGCTTCATCATCAGCCAGCCGAGGCCGTGACCCTTAAGCCGCGATCTTAAGATGATGGCGAATTCTCCGACCTGATCGGCCGGATCGTTGTGCAGACGAACGACGCCGAGCATTTTCCCGGTCGTTTCGTCAATGGCGATGGAAGCCATTGCATGCTTGGGATCATAGTGGACGAGCTTGTCGATTAGCTCGGGGCTGACCTCGCGCATGGCGGCGAAGTAGCGCAATCTTAAATCCTCGGGGGTGATCTCGCTCAGACAATCCGGATAGAGCGTTGCGTCCTCGGGCTTCAACGGCCGCAACAAGACCACGGCCCCATCCCGCAATCTCAGATGGCGTACGACGTCCAAAGCCTAACTCCTGCCGCTCCGCGACGCGGAAACGCATACTCCGCCGGCCGCTTCGGGGCCAGCATCATGCGTTCCGAGCGCGGCCGACGCTTTACCCGGAACGACAGAAAGTTCAATGCGACATCAGCGCAGGGACGGTCATCGATTCCAGGATACCGCGGGTCGCGCCGCCAAGAATGAATTCGCGCAGGCGCGAATGCCCGTAACCGCCCATGACGATCATGTCCGCCGACGAATCCGCCGCGTAGGACAAAAGCGTCGACGGCACATCGATGTCGGGCGATGTAATGCGCTTGACGTCGACTTTCAGGCCGTGACGGGCGAGGTGTTGGCCGAGATCGACGCCAGGAAGTTCGCCGACCTTGGCGGCTTTGTTGGCGACGATGACGACTTCAACCTGCTTGGCCTTTTGCAGAAACGGCAGGCTGTCGGCAATGGCGCGGGTCGCGGCGCGGCTGCCATCCCAGCATACCATCACGCGGTCGAGCTTGAGCCCGGTTTTCTGGATATAGGGCACGAAGATGACCGGACGTCCGGACTCGAACAGCACGCCTTCGTCGACCACTTCGACCGGCGCCGATTTGTCGCGGTCCGGCTGGCCCACGATGACGAGATCGAAGCGTCGCGCGATGCGGCCGAGCCGTTCGGCGGCTCCGGCAATGCTGGCGTTAACCGCGCGCGTCTCGTAGGAGATGCCGATGCGCTTGGCCGCCTCTTCGAAACGCGCGATGGCGCCGTTCACAGCCTTCTCGGATTCGGCACGCTGCGATTCGATAAATTGCGGCGGGATGCCGCCCATTACCGAGCCCGGAATGACCGGATCGTAGACGAAGGCCATGCCGAGGACGTGCGCGCCGAATGCGTCGGCCACCGAAATAGCGAATTTGCCCGCGGGGTCCTGATCGCCCAACCCGAGATTGACGACGATATCCTTGATCATGATCGTTTCTCCTCACCGAGCCGGCGCATACCGCCGAATTGAGGACAATAGTGGCTGTGCCAGCGTGCGCGGCCTTGACTAGGGTCAAATGGCGGAGGCGCGGCCCGCACGGCTGCGCCGCCAAATTGCATGCCGGCGCTCACTTCTTCTTGCCGTCCGGCCCGAACTGCTTGAGGTAGGCCCATAGATTGCCCACTTCCTTTTCGTTTTTGATGCCAGGGAAGATCATCTTGGTGCCTGGAATCTTGGCGCGTGGATCCTTGATGTATTCCTTGAAGGTTGTTTCGTTCCAGACGATGCCGGAGTTCTTATTGGCGTCGGAGTAGCTGTAACCGGCCGCCGTGCCCGAATGCCGCCCGTCAAGGCCGTTGAGCTCGGGCCCGACCTTGTTTTTCGCCCCTTCGCCGATCGAGTGGCAGGGGAAGCACTTTTTAAACGATTGCTCGCCGGCGGCCACGTCCTGCGCATGCGCCGCCTGCGTGACCGCCGCCACGGCCAAAATCGCCACTGCAAGTGCTGTCTTCATCACTCTCTCTCCTTCCGTGACCGACGTCGTCGCCCATTAGGGACCGATGCCGCCCGGCATGCCCCGGTTGCATAGGGTTTTGCCAGCCCTATGTGTCAACCGTCAAATGGCTGATATCGTGACCGCCGAACCAAGGCCGGGAGTTGTCACAATGTCGGTGCAAATGCCCGAGGCGGATGGCGCGGTCCTGGCGCGGCGCGACAAGATCGTGGCGGCGCTGCGCGCCATGGTGCCGGGCGAGGGCGTGATCGCGACCGAACGGGAAATGCGGCCGTTCGAGAGCGACGGGCTTACCGCCTACCGCCAACTGCCCATGGTCGTGGTGTTGCCGGAGACCACCGAGCAGGTGGCGCAGGTGCTGCGCTATTGCCACGACGAGGGCATCAAGGTGGTGCCGCGCGGAGCCGGCACCTCGCTGTCCGGCGGCGCGCTGCCGCTGGCAGACGGCGTGCTGCTCGGCATGGCCAAGTTCAACCGCATCCGCGCCATCGACTTCGACAACCGCGTTGCGGTGGTCGAGCCCGGCGTCACCAATCTCGCCGTGTCAAACGCGGTGGCCCACGCCGGCTTCTACTACGCGCCCGATCCGTCCTCGCAGATCGCCTGCACCATCGGCGGCAACATCGCGGAGAATTCCGGCGGCGTGCACTGCCTGAAATATGGCATGACCACCAACAACGTGCTCGGTTGCGAGATCGTGCTGATCAATGGCGAGGTGCTGCGCATCGGTGGCAGGCATCTCGACAGCGAAGGCTATGACCTGCTCGGGCTGATCACCGGCTCTGAAGGCCTGCTCGGCGTCGTCACCGAAGTGACCGTGCGCATTCTGAAAAAGCCTGAAACCGCACGCGCCGTGCTGATCGGCTTTCCGTCGAACGAAGACGCAGGCGAATGCGTCTCGCGCATCATCGGCGCAGGCATCATCCCCGGCGGCATGGAGATGATGGACAAGCCGGCAATTGCTGCGGTGGAGGAGTTCGTCCATGCCGGCTATCCGCTCGACGTCGAAGCCTTGCTGATCGTCGAGGTCGATGGGCCTGCGGCCGAGGCCGACGATCTGATCGAGCGCATCGAAATCATCGCCAGCAAATGCCACGCTGTCTCATTCCGGGCTTCGACCTCCGAACAGCAGCGGCAGTTGTTCTGGGCCGGGCGCAAGGCGGCGTTTCCGGCGGCGGGCCGTATTTCGCCGGACTACTACTGCGTCGATCCGACCATCCCGCGCGGCAAGCTGCCGCTGGTGCTCAAGCGCATGAAGGAGATGTCGGAAAAATACGGGCTGCGCTGCGCCAACGTGTTTCACGCCGGCGACGGCAACCTGCATCCGCTCATCCTCTATGACGCCAACAAGCCTGGCGAACTGGAAAAGACCGAGCAATTTGGCGCTGAAATCATGAAGCTTTGCGTTGAAGTCGGCGGCGTGCTCACCGGTGAGCACGGGGTCGGCGTCGAGAAACGCGATCTGATGCCGATGATGTTTTCCGAGATCGACTTCAACGCGCAGCAGCGCGTCAAGTGCGCCTTCGACGCCAAGGGCCTGCTCAACCCCGGCAAGATGTTCCCCACTTTGCACCGCTGCGCCGAGCTCGGCCGCCTGCACATCTCCGGCGGCAAGCTGCCATTCCCGGATATTCCGCGATTCTAAATGACCGACACACTGAAACCTCGCGACGCCAGGGAGGTCGAGGACGCCGTGCACTGGGCGCTCGGCGACGACAAGGCGTTGGAACTCGTGGGGCAAGGCTCCAAACGCGCCATCGGGCGACCGAGCCAGACCGACTTCACGCTCGATCTGTCGGGGCTCACGGGCGTCACGCTGTACGAGCCGGAAGAGCTGGTGTTGTCGGTCAAGGCCGGCACGCCGCTCGCCGAGATCGAGAAGCTGCTCGCCGAAAAAAGCCAGGAGCTAGCTTTCGAGCCAATGGACTATGGGCCGCTGCTCGGCGGTCCCGCCGGGCAGGGCACCATCGGGGGCGCCATCGCCACCAACCTGTCCGGGCCGCGCCGCATCAAAGCGGGCGCCGCGCGTGATCACTTTCTCGGCGTCACCGCGATCACGGGCCGCGCCGAGACAATCAAATCGGGTGGCCGCGTGGTGAAGAACGTCACCGGCTACGACCTGTGCAAATTGTTCGCCGGCTCGTGGGGCACGTTGGCGGCGATGACCGACATCACGGTGAAGGTGCTGCCCAAGGCTGAGACCGAAGCGACCGTGCTGGTCGAAGGGCTCGACGACGCGCGCGCTTGCGCGGCGATGGCGGCCGCGATGGGCTCGGCCTGCGACGTCTCCGGCGCGGCGCATCTGCCTGACCACGTGGCGTCCTATTTCGATGGTTTGCCGAACGCGGAGGCGTCGACCGCCCTACGGCTCGAGGGCTTCGCCCCCTCGGTGAAGCACCGCAAGGAGGCGCTGGCCGCGCTGATGAAGCCGTTCGGAAAGGTGACGCTGCTCGAGGAAAAGGACTCGCGGGCGCTGTGGGCGAGCGTGCGGCAGGTCAAGCCTTTTGCCGCCGAAGCAGCGCGCGCCCGCCCGCTCTGGCGCATCTCCACCGCGCCCGCGCGCGGCCACGAAATCACTGCGGCGATCACGCCGGCGGCGCAGATGTTTTACGACTGGGCCGGCGGTCTGCTCTGGGTGGCGATGCCGTTCGCCGACGAGCCGGGCGCCGCGGCGATTCGCGCCGCAGTCGCCAGCGTCGGCGGGCATGCGACGCTTGTGCGCGCGCCGGCCGCGGTGCGCGCATCGGTCGATGTGTTCGAACCGCAGGAGCCGGCACTGCGCGCCTTGAGCAAGCGGGTGAAGGACAGTTTCGATCCCAGAGGCGTGCTCAACCCCGGCCGCATGTGGGCGGGGGTGTGAGATGGCGAATGCGATCACCATCGATAGTGTCCACGCCGCGCTCGAGGCGCTACGCGCGCGCCGCCCGCTGGTGCAGAACATCACCAACTATGTGGCGATGACCGTGTCGGCCAATGCGTTGCTGGCGCTCGGCGCGTCGCCCGCCATGGTGCACGCCGTCGAGGAGGTGGAGGATTTCGTCGCCATCTCCGACGCGCTCGCGGTCAATATCGGCACGCTGTCGCCGCCGTGGGTTGAGGCGATGTGCATCGCGGTCAAACGCGCCAACGCGCTCGGCAAGCCTTGGGTGCTCGACCCGGTCGGCTGCGGGGCCACCGCTTATCGCACGCAGGTTGCGGGCGAACTGGCTGGGCTCAAGCCGAGCGTAATACGCGGCAATGCGAGCGAGATCATGAGCTTGGCCGGGCAGGTCGGTGCCGGCGGCAAAGGCGTCGACTCCACGGCTCCGGCGGAATACGCCACATCCGCGGCGGCGGCCCTGGCGCAGCGCGCGGGCTGTATCGTTGCGATCACCGGCGAGACCGACTACGTCAGCGATGGCGAGGCGCTCATCGCCGTACACGCCGGTCACGCACTGATGCCGTTGTCGACCGCGCTCGGCTGCTCGCTCAGCGCGGTCACCGCCGCCTTTGCCGCAGTCCGATCGCCGCGCGAGGCCGCGGTCGCCGCGCTCGCTGTGTTCGGTGCGGCCGGTAGCGTCGCGGCCGAGCGCTGCCGTGGACCTGGGCATCTGCCGGCGGAAATCTGCGACGCGCTCCACGCGATGGACGGTGCCACACTCGCCGCCCACGCGCGGCTGTCGGAGTAAGCGGGCCGCGCATGCAAACCAACTTCACCCTGACGCAGTTGGCCGATCCGCAGATCGCGGAAGCGGACAAAATCCTGCGCGCCTGCGTGCATTGCGGCTTCTGCACCGCGACTTGCCCGACCTACGTACTGCTCGGCGACGAGCTCGATTCACCGCGCGGGCGCATTTATCTCATCAAGGACATGCTCGAGCAGAACCGTCCGGCGACGCGCGAGGTGGTCAAGCACATCGACCGCTGCCTGTCCTGCCTGTCCTGCATGACCACCTGCCCGTCCGGCGTGCATTACATGCATCTCGTCGACAATGCGCGCGACCATATCGAGAAGACCTACAAGCGCCCGCCGGCGGACCGCGCCCTGCGCGGCCTGCTCGCACGTCTGTTGCCGAATCCCGCGCTGTTCCGGATGGCGGTGGTCGCCGGCTTGCTCGCCAGACCATTTGCGCCGGTGCTGAATGTGCTCGGTCTGAGACGGCTGGCCGCGATGTTGCGGCTCTCGCCCGCACACTTGCCGTCGTCAGCGGCCGAAACCGGGAAGGTCTACGCCGCGCAGGGCGAGCGGCGCGGGCGGGTGGCGTTGTTGGCCGGCTGCATCGGTCCGGTGCTGGCGCCGTCGACCAACGCTGCCACCATCCGCCTGCTCAACCGGCACGGCGTTGAGGTCGTCGTTGCGGCCGGGGAAGCCTGCTGCGGCTCGCTGGTCCATCATATGGGTCACGAAGATCGGGCACTGGCGCAGGCACGCAACAACATCGATGCCTGGACGCGTGAAATCGACGGCGCTGGGCTCGACGCCATCCTGATCACGGTGTCCGGGTGCGGAACCACGGTGAAGGATTACGGCTTTATGTTCCGTACCGAGCCGGCCTACGCGGATAAAGCGGCGCGCGTTGCCGCGCTGGCGAAGGACGTGACCGAATACCTCGCGACGCTCGTTTGGTCGGCGGGCGGCGCGCCGCGCCCGCTCACCGTCGCCTATCATGCGGCCTGTTCGCTGCAGCACGGGCAGAAGGTGACGCAAGTGCCGAAAGAATTGCTTTCCAAGTGCGGCTACGTGGTCAAAGATGTGCCCGAAGGGCATTTGTGCTGTGGCTCGGCAGGCACCTACAACATTCTGCAGCCGGCATTGGCGGAAAGGTTGCGTGAGCGCAAGATCGCCAATATCGAGAGCGTGCAGCCAGACGTGATCGCCGCCGGCAATATCGGCTGCATCACACAGATTGCCGCCGGCAGCGCCATTCCCGTCGTCCATACGGTCGAGTTGCTCGACTGGGCGACCGGCGGTCCGGCGCCGCGGGGTTTAGAGGAGAGCGGAGCATAAAGCTCCGGAACCGGTGGCCGAAGCGGCCCAGTGACACGAAACGCAGTCGGGAGAGATTGTCATGGCGAAAAAGGCGAAGAAGCGGAAATCGAAGGTGAAAACGATGAAGCGCGCCGCTGCGCGTAAGCCGAGCGCGAAAGCCAAGCGCCCAGCCAAGAAGCCGATCCGCAAGACCAAGCCGGCCAAAGCCAAGACCAAGAAGCCTGCCGTCAAGAAGACGGCGCCGAAGGCGAAGTCAGGCACTTACAAGATACTCCTGATGGGCGCCTCCTACGGTTCGCTGCTCGCATCGAAACTGTTGTTCGGCGGCCATTCGATCCACTTGGTGTGCCTGCCGGCAGAGGCCGATTTGATCAACGCCGAGGGCTTCAAGGTAAAACTGCCGATCCGTGGCCGCAGCGAGCCGGTGCTGCTGGAATCGCGCAAGCTGCCCGGCAAAGTCACGGCCGGGCCGGCGACTGGCGTCAATCCGAAAGATTACGATTTGGTCGGCCTGTGCATGCAGGAGCCGCAATATCGCTCGCCGGGTGTGCGCGAATTGCTCGACGCCGTCGGCAAGTCGCGCGTGCCCTGCATGTCGATCATGAACATGCCGCCGCTGCCCTACATCAAGCGCATCCCCGGTCTCGACTACAGGGCACTTGAAGCCGCCTACACCGATCCGCGCGTGTGGGATTCGGTTGACCCGAAGAAGATCACACTCAACAGCCCGGACCCGCAGGCGATTCGTCCGCCGGACGGCAAGGCCAACGAATTGCTGGTGACGCTGCCGACGAATTTCAAGTGCGCGCGCTTCGACAGCGACAGGGACACCGCGATCGTGCGCAAGCTGGAGAAGGACGTCGAGGCCACGCGCTTCGACGCGCCGGAAGGCAAGATCGAATTGCCGGTGAAGTTGCGCGTCTACGACTCAATCTTCGTGCCGCTCGCCAAATGGGCGATGCTATGCGCCGGCAATTACCGCTGCATCACCGCCGACGGCATGCGCACCGCGCAAGAGGCGGTGCATTCCAATCTGGAAGAGTCGCGTTCGGTCTACAATTTCGTCAACGATCTGTGCGTCAAGCTCGGCGCCTCGCCCGACGATCTGGTGCCGTTCGAGAAATACGCTGCCGCCGCGCAGTCGCTCACGCGTCCGGCATCGGCCGCGCGCGCGTTGCAGAACGGCGCGCCCAATATCGAACGCGCTGACAAGTTGGTACAGTTGCTCGCCCGGCAAAAAGGCCTCAGTCATCCCACGCTCGACGCGACGGTCGCGCTGGTCGACTCCCGGCTCGCCGCCAACCGGAAAAAAGCCGCCGCAGCCTGACGGCCTATCGACGGTATTGTGTTGCTGGCGCCTGCCGCCGACCCGGCAGGCGCCAGATTTTCTTTGTGTCGCCGTGGCTTAGCGTACCAGCGCGCAGTTATTCACAACCCTTCCGGCGCGGTTGCCGGATGATCCGCCGTCAGCCCGGATCGCGGTACGAAATGGCTTTTTGGAATTCAAAATCGTGGCTTTGCCGCAACAGTCCGCCGCTTTCTGTCACAAGAGGGCCGAATCGCCTAAAAAGGCAGCAATTGCTGTCGTTTTTAGCTTGCCGAAAAAGGTCGGCGGAGATGTAGATTTGCGCGTTAACTCTCGTCGTTTTGCGTTCCGGTGGATGGCTGCTGGGGTTGGTCCGTCAAGACGACGTTAGAAAGGCATCGGCCGAAAGCCGATCGAAACGAAAAGGGGCAGGGTCTATGAAAAAGGTTGTTCTGTCGGTAGTCGCGGCGCTCGCTATGACTGCCACTGTGCCGGCGCTCGCGGCCGATATGCCGGTCAAGGCGAAGCCTGTCGCGCCGGCCGCCGCGCCGTCGCCGTGGGATGTGTTGTTCGGTGTGGACTTCACCACCGATTACGTCCTGCGCGGCATATCTCAAACCAATCGCAAGCCCGCGGAGCAAGGTTACTTCGAGGTCGACTATACCGCGACCGATTGGCTGAAGCTTTACGCTGGCCTTTGGGGATCGAGCTTGGCGAGCTATAACGCCGATGCCGAGATCGACATCTCGGGCGGCGCTCGCTTCAGTTGGGGCAACTTCGGCCTCGATCTCGGGTACGTCTACTATTATTACCCGGATGGGACCTCGGGCCCGATTAACAACTACGGTAGCTTCGGCGAATTCTATGCCAAGCCGTCATACAAAGTCGCCGACTGGCTAACCATCGCCGGCGTCGTCGATGGCGGTAACAACTTCAATAACAAGTGCATTGGCCCTAACTGCACGGGTGTGTGGGTCGGCGATGCTGACGCGATGTACTACTCCGGCAATGCGGTCATCACGCTGCCATGGCACCCCATTACCGACGTTACGATTTCGATAAATCCTGAGATCGGTCGCCAATGGTACAGCTCGTCGGTCACCGCGAATCTCGGCACGCCCAGCTACACTTACTGGGACGTCGGTGTCGACTTCAACTGGAAAGCTATCACACTCGATCTCCGTTACTGGGACACTGACAAGCATGGCGTGTTCCTTGCCCCGGCCTCGTTCGGCGCAAAGGATCTCGCGGGGTCGACCTTCGTGGCGACGCTCAAGTTCGACACCTCGATCTCCCAGCTCAAATAAGCCAATCACTGCCTCTTTGGCTTGAGACGGGCGGCGGCTCCAAAAGAGCCGCCGCTCTTTTTTGTCCACCGCGGCTGTCGGGCCGCGCGGCCGCTACGCCGCCGGCGTCAGGCTCGCTTCAGCCACTTTGTAGTGGTCGCCGTCGCGGCTGAACGCCAGCCGGCGTCGGTGGAACGCGGCGAGCGTCGAACGGTGGCCGATCGACACAATTGCCGCGTTCGGCAGCATTTGTTGCAGCATGTGGTAGAGCGCGGCTTCCGAGGCCTCGTCGAGCGAGGCGGTGGCCTCGTCCAGGAACAGGTAGTCCGGCGCGTGCAACAGTGCGCGGGCAATGCCGAGCCGCTGCTGTTCGCCAAGCGACAGCATGCGGTTCCAGTGTGCCTCGTCGTCGATGCGCACGGCCAGGCCCGGCAAGCCGACCGCTGTTACCAACTCGGCGACTTTGACTGAATCGAATGTGCCCGGTTCCGCCGGATAGGCGACCGCGGCGGCCAAGGGCGCGATCGGAAAATAAGGCCGCTGCGGCAACGTCATCACGCGGGCACCTTTCGGTATCGTGATGGTGCCGGAGCCGAACGGCCAGATGCCGGCGAGGGCGCGGAATAATGTCGATTTGCCGGCGCCGGACGGACCGCTCACCAGCACGTGGTCGCCGAGGCCGATTGCTATGTTGCTGGCGTTGACCAGGGGGATACCGCTCGGCAGCCGGACCGCGACATCCTTGAACGATACGGCGGCGGCATCTCCGGGCGCGACCTCGATGACCGGCGGCGTCACCGCGACCGCGCGGGCGGCAGCGACCGACTGGTCGAAGCCGGACAGCCGCTCGATCACCGCGCTCCATTCCGCGAGATTGCGGTACAGGGTCACGAAGACCGACAGCGCGCTCTGCACCTGCCCGAAGGCGTTGGCGGTCTGCATCAAGCCGCCAAGCTGGATTACATTGGCGAAATAGGCGGGGCTGACCATGACGAACGGGAACACCACTGATGCCTGCGCGTAGCCGGCGGTGAAGAAGGTGAGTTTCTTCTGCCGCTTCATAATCGCGAGCCAGTTGCCGACCACATTGCCGAACCGCAGTAGCAGGCGGTCGCGCTCGGCGTGCTCGCCATCAAGCAGGGCAATTTGTTCGGAATTCTCGCGCACCCGCACAAGATTGAAGCGGAAATCCGCTTCGTAGCGCTGCTGTTGAAAATTGAGTGCGATCAACGGGCGGCCGATAAGATGCGTCAGCGCGGTGCCGATGCAGGCGTAAATCAACGCCGCCCACAACAGATAGCCCGGAATGGCGAAACTCATGCCGAAAAGGTGCAGCGGCGCCGCGGCCGACAACGACCACAGGATGACCATGAACGACGCTAACGTGACGCTCGAGTTGAGCAGTTGTAGCCCAATGGCCAGGGTCAAGGCGATGAATTGCGCGATGTCCTCGGAAATGCGCTGGTCGGGGTTGTCGGCGGCGTCGCCGAGAAGCTGCATGCGATAGTGATTGGCGCCTTCCACCCAATGATCGAGATAGACCGCGGTCAGCCAACGCCGCCAGCGGATCTGCAGCCACTGATTAAGATAAAGCTGATAGACCGCAAGCAGGATATAGATCGCCGCAAGGACACTGAAATAGCCGAGCTGGTAGACGAAAGCGTTCCAATTGTGGTCCTGCAGAGCGTTGTAGAAGCGGGCGTTCCACTCGTTGATCAACACCGTGATGCCGACGATCGACAGCTCGATGGCGACCACCGCCGCTAACAGGATGCGGCCCGGCCAGCGGTCGTCAGAACTGAAATAAGGGCTGGCGATTCGCCACACGATAGCGAGCCTCGAAAAAATGCCTCTCACGGACGGTCTCCTTGTGGGCGGACTGCGGTTTGAAGCGTCTCGCAGCTAAAACGACTGACAGCAACTCATGGCGGCGATTCGGTGATCGTGCCTGTGTTTATCCGGACGCGCGACGAGCCTGCCGTCGCCCGGAAAGGAAACATCAAATATATCATTGCACAAACGCTTCAGCTTAGACGAAAGTCGATTTGCCGCGATGTAAATTTTTTGGGCTAAGTCCCACGTGCAAACGTGAAAAAATAGCCCGGATATTTGGTCGAGCCTTGCTTCTCGTCATTTCTGCATCCTAGTGTGCGCGGGGGCAGGCAATCGCGCGGCCGCATTCGTTTGACGCTGCGTCACCGCGCTTGCCTTCCAAAAAAATCGCGTCGAAATATCTCGGGAGGAATGCCAAATGAATTCGGACAAGTTCTTAAACCGCATTGATCGCCGCACGGTGATCAAGACGGCGGCGCTCGCTGGTGTCGCGCAAATCGCCTCGCCCTTCGTCGTCACCAGTTGGGCCGCCGATGAAGTCAAGATCGGCCTCGACAATCCGCTGACCGGCACCTACGCGGCGGTCGGCAAGAACGAATTGATCGGCTGTCAGCTCGCGCTCGAACAGATCAATGCTAAGGGCGGCATCTTGGGTCGCAAGGCCGAGCTCCTGGTCGAGGATTCGACCTCGGGCGACGCCGCCACCGCGGTGCAGAAGGCGCGCAAGCTGATCGATCGTGACAAGGTCAACTTCCTGCTTGGCAACGTCAATTCGGCACTGGCGCTCGCCATGGCGCAAGTTTCGAACGAAAAGAGCGTGCTGCATGTCGTGCCCGGCGGCCATACCGACGCGGTGACCGGCACCACCTGCCACTGGAACGTCTTCCGCGTCTGCAACACGACGCAGATGGAGGCGAATGCGGTCGCCGGCACTCTGATCAAGGACTACGGCAAGAAGTGGTACTACATCACGCCGGACTACGCCTTCGGCCACACTCTGGAAGCCGGTCTCGTCAAGGCGTCGACCAAGCTCGGCGGCACCAAGGTCGGCGGCGATCTCACCCCGCTCGGCACCACCGATTTTTCGTCCTATCTGATCAAGGCGCAGGCGGCGAAACCGGACGTCATCATCTTCCTGGTGCAGGGCGACGACATGATCAACGCCCTCAAACAGGCGGTACAGTTCGGCCTGGAGAAGAAGGTCCATCTAGCCGGCGCCCAGCAGGAGCTGGAGCCGCTTGAAGGTCTGCCGCCGGAGGCGCGCATCGGCACCTGGGTGTTCGAATGGTATTGGAACCAGCCGGGCGTCCCGCATGTCGCGGAATTCGTCGCCGCGATCAAGAAGAAGACCGGCCGCGTGCCGACTGCCCGCACCTGGTTCGGCTTTGCTTCGACGTGGACCTGCGCGCTTGCAGCCAATAGCGCAAAGTCGCTCGACGCGGTGAAGATGGCCAAAGCCCTGCAAGGCTTCAAATTGCCGCCGGAAGTCGCGCTGATGCCGGATGGCGCATTCTACCGCGCTGGCCAGAACCAACTCATCCCGAATCTCTATGTCGGCAATGCGCAGGCCAAGGGCAGCGCCGGGCCGGATGACCTGTTCCACGTTACCAACGTCGTCAAGGGCGCCGATATCGCCGGCACCTTGGAAGAGACCGGCTGCAAGATGACTTGGCCGGCCTGAGGACATCGGACCTCCCGGGCGCCGCAGCGCGGCGCCCGGTTGCCGATTCTAAGAGGGGATCGTAGAAACCGCCTGGTTCGCTGCCGATGCGCCCCGCGTTCCGCGTGGCCATCCGATCCCGCATTTTCTTGCGCAGCGCATCGCCGGAAGACAGCCGCATGTCACAAGTCGTCCTGTTCAACGTATTCAACGGCCTCATCGTCGGCGCCTTCTACGCACTGATGGCGCTCGGCCTGTCGCTGATCATGAACCTGTCGGGCGTGATTAACTTCGCCCACGGCGGATTCCTCGCGCTCGGCGCCTATATCGCCTACACGCTGATGCCTTATGTAGGCTTTTGGGGCGGGCTGGTGCTGGCACCGGTGCTCACCGCCGGGCTTGGCCTTGTCGTCGAACGCTTATTGATCCGCCGCGTGTACGGACGCGACCCCCTGTACAGCCTGCTGCTGACCTTCGGCCTCGCCTTTATGTTCGAGGACGGCATGCGCTTCATCTGGGGCGCGCAGAGCGTCCCGTATCAAGTGCCGGGCTGGCTGCTGTCGCCGCTCTCCAGCGACTACTTTTTCCTGACCGGCTACCGCGTGTTCATGGTTCTGCTGGTTGCCGCCGCCGTGATCGGTCTCTTCGTCATCCTTAATTATACGCGGCTGGGCATCCGCATCCGCGCCGGCACACTCGATCTCGAGACCGTTTCCGTACTCGGCGTCAACGTGCGCATCCTGCGCAATCTCAATTTCGGTCTCGGCATCTATCTCGCCGGCCTTGCCGGCGTGCTGGCGGCGGGCATGCTGGGACTGCAGCCCACCGTCGGCTCCTCACTGATCATGCCGAGCTTCGTTGCCATCATCGTCGGCGGCCTCGGTAGTCTGCCGGGTACCTTGCTCGGCGGCCTCTTGATCGGCGTTGCCTCCGGCGTGACCACGGTATTCCTGCCGTCTGCCACCGAGGCGGTGATGTACGTAATGATGGCGGCCGTTCTATTGGTGCGCCCGCGGGGTCTTTTAGGCGAAGAGGGGCGGTTCTAGTGAGCGATTTCGACCTCAACAAACAAGCCCCGAACGCCGTCGTCTGGCTTCTGCTGCTGGCGATGCCTTACTGGCTGCCGGCGATCGGCGGCTATCCGGAGCTCGGCACCCGCGTGGTCGTGCTTGGCCTGGCGGCCATGTCGCTGAATTTCCTGCTCGGCTATACGGGCGTACTGTCGTTCGGCCACGCTGCCTATTTCGGCCTCGGCGCCTACGGCGTCGGCATGACCATTCGCTATCTGGTGCCGAGTACCGGTGTCGGCATCCTGGTCGGCGTCGTCGTCGGCACCATCGCGGCCATGATCATCGGCCCGCTGATCATCCGTCTGCGCGGCGTCTATTTCGCCATGGTCACCATCGCCTTCGGCCAAGTATTCTTCTTCATCGCCTTCCGCTGGAATTCGGTGACAGGCGGCGACGACGGCCTGACCGGCTGGACCCGTCAGGCGCTGCACCTCGGCTTTGCCACCGTCGACATCCAAAACAATCCGCGCGCCTTCTATTACCTGGTGCTGGTTTTGTTCGCGCTGGCGGTCGGCATCATGGCCTGGCTGCTGCAGTCGCCATTCGGCCGCACGCTGATCGCTATCCGCGAGAACGAGCGGCGCGCACGCTTCCTCGGCATCCCGGTCGACCAGCATATCTGGATCTCCTGGGTGATCTCCTGCTGCTTCGTCAGTCTCGCCGGCGCGCTCTACGCGCTGCTCAACAACTTCGTCGATCCGCGTGCGCTCTATTGGACGCAGTCCGGCGACTTCGTGATCATGGCGGTCCTCGGCGGCATGCGTTCGTTCTGGGGGCCGCTGATCGGCGCCGCCATCTACGTGGTGCTACAGGACTATCTATCGAGCGAGACGGAGAACTGGATGTCGTTTATCGGCCTGTTCTTCGTCCTGGTCGTTCTGTTCTTCCCGCGCGGTGTGCTCGGCATGATCCGCCGGAGGGTCGCATCATGACTCTGCTGCGCGTTGAAAACGTGTCCAAGCATTTCGGCAGTTTGATTGCCGTCGATAATGTATCGATGACGGTCGAGCCCGGCGAATTGCGCGCCATCATCGGTCCTAACGGCGCCGGCAAAACCACGTTCTTCAATATGATCAGCGGATTCCTGACGCAAACGAGCGGCAAGATCATATTCGACGATAAAGACATATCGAATTTGCTGCCCGCACGACGCGTTTGGCGCGGCATCGCGCGCACCTTTCAGATCACCGAGGTCTTTCCCGAACTCAGCGTGCGGGAAAACCTGCGCACCGCCGTCGAGGTCACCGCCGGCTACCGGTTAAGCCCGTGGCTATCGCAGGACAGCGACAGCGAAATCCGCGCTCATGTCGGCGAGCTGCTCGACATGAGCGGACTCACGGAGAAGGCCGATCGCCTCGTCGGCGAGCTTGCCCATGGCGACCAGCGTGTCACCGAGATCATGATGGCGCTGGCGCTCAAGCCGCGATTGCTTTTGCTCGACGAGCCGACCGCGGGAATGGGCGATCAGGAAACCTACGACATCACGCAGTTGATCCGGAAACTGCATCGCGATCAGAAACTGACTATCGTGCTGATTGAGCACGACATGCGCGTGGTCTTCCATCTCGCCGACCGCATCATGGTGCTTTCCGAAGGCAAGATGTTGGCCGAAGGCGCGCCACAGGATATCGCCGCCAACGAAGTGGTTCAGGCGGCCTATCTGGGGAAGGCGGCGGCATGAGCAACGTCGCGCTCGAGGCTGAGAGCCTGCACACCTTCTACGGCAAGAGCCATATTTTGCATGGCGTCGGCCTGGAGGTTCGCGAGGGCGAGATCGTTGCGCTGTTGGGCCGTAACGGGGCCGGCAAGACCACCACGCTGCGCAGCCTGATGGGCTTGACCCACGCACGAGAAGGTGTGGTGCGCATCTTCGGCCATGCCACGACTGACTGGCCGTCGTATCGGATCGCTGCCCTCGGTGTCGGCTATGTACCCGAGGGCCGACGCATCTTCGCCAACCTGACGGTCGAGGAAAATCTCAAGGTGCCCCTTGAATTACCGGGGCCTTGGACGATCTCGCGCATCTACGAGCTTTTCCCGCGCCTTGGCCAACGTAAGAACAACAAGGGCCGGCAACTGTCCGGCGGCGAGCAGGAAATGTTGGCGATAGCGCGTGCGCTTCTCTTGAATCCGAAGCTCTTGCTGCTCGACGAGCCGAGCCAAGGCTTGGCGCCGCTGATCGTCCAGGAGGTGTTCAAGGTCGTGACCGCAGCACGTGAGCAGGGCATCTCGGTGCTGCTGGTGGAGCAGAACGTACGTGCGGCGGTCGAGATCGCCGATCGCGCCTACGTGCTCGACGACGGCAAAGTGGTTTATTCCGGATCCGCCGCGGAATTCGGCAAGGACGAGGAGCGCGTGCGGGCATTGGCAGGCGCCAGCGCCGAGAATTGGGAAGAGCAGGGCTCGCCCACCTGAGTTCGCATGGCCGCGGCCGCTTGCGGCTAATAAGACCTGCGACAATCTTGTCCGCATCTCGATAAAAACTGCATAGCGAGCCATCGCTCGGCCGCCTGCGGCGGCAGCGTGCCGATAAACTCAGCATATCGCCGATCGGAAATGCCTACGAAAACGCGAGAATCTGGCTTGTCGTACATTGAAAATAGTTACAGACTAAAGTGTGAGGGTTAGGTGTTAGTCCTCGTAGCTACATAAGAAATGCGATAGTAAAAACGCTATAAATCCACGGGAGGAGAGGAAAAATGGCGAAGAATGAAGGCTCCGCAACTACGACCCGCCGTAAATTCCTTGGGGGCGCCGCGGTTGCCGGCGTGGCGACGATTGCCATGCCGCAGGTCTCTCGCGCACAGACCGTGACCTTGAAGATGCAGAGCGGTTTCGGCGCGACCGACCCGCTCAATGAGTTCGGCGTGAACTATGCCAAGCAGGTCAACGAGATGAGCGGCGGCCGGCTGAAGATCGATTACCTCAACGCGGGCGCCGTGGTGAAATTCTTCTCGGTCATGGACGCCACCTCGCAGGGCGTGCTCGACGGCGCCTGGAGCGTGCCGGCCTACTGGTACGGCAAGCACCGCGGAGCCTCGCTGTTCGGCACCGGCCCCTGCTACGGGCAGACCGCCAGCAACTTCATGAGCTGGTTCTATTACGGCGGCGGCCAGGCCTTCTACGACGAGCTGACGCAGAAGATCATGAAGTTCAATGTGCAGGGCTTCTACGCCTTCGCCATGCCCACCCAGCCGCTCGGCTGGTTCAAGAAGGAGCTGAAGGGGCCGGATGACTTCAAGGGCCTCAAGTACCGCACCGTCGGTCTCGCCTCCAACGTCATGCAGGCGATGGGCGCCAGCGTCGCCCAGCTTCCGGGACCGGAAATTCTGCCGGCGATGGAAAAGGGCGTGATCGAGGCGTTCGAGTACAACAATCCGACCTCCGACATGCGTTTCGGCGCGCAGGACGTGGCCAAGTACTATTATCTCGGCTCGTATCACCAAGCGTCGGAAGCCATCGAAGTCGTCTACAACAAGAGCAAGTGGGACGGCCTTGGGAAGGAGCAGCAGCAGATCCTGAAGTTCGCGGCGATGTCGTCCAATTCGGACAACATCTGGCACGCGTGGGATATGTATTCGAAGGACCTCGAGGTGCTGCAGTCGAAGGGCATTATCGTCAAGCGCACGCCGGAGTCGATCTTCAAGGCGCAACTCACGGCCTGGGACAAGGTGGTCACCGAAATCTCCAGCGATGCGAACCAGGGTCCGTTCATCAAGAAGGTGCTCGAAAGTCAAAAGGCGTTCTTCAAGCGGGTCGCCTTCTACAACATCAACAACGAAGCCGACTACAAGTCGGCCTGGGAGCACTACTTCGGCCCGATGAAGGTCTGAGCGCTCGCTAAGACGTCGCCGGGGCGGCAGCGGCTGCCCCGGCGCGTTTGCGCCCAGGGGGCCATTAGGGGGACTTTGTGGAACAGTTTCTGCTGCTCATCGATCGCCTCAGTGCGGGAGTCGGTAAGGCTTTCGGCTGGTGCATCATCATCATGACCCTGGGCACGTCTTACGACGTGTTCATGCGCTACCTGTTTCGCGCGCCGACCGATTGGGCCTTCGATCTGAGCTATTTCATGTACGGCGCGCTGTTCATGATGGCGGGCGCCTATACGCTGTCCCGCAACGGCCATGTGCGCGGCGACGTACTCTACAGGCTGACGCCATATCGCGTGCAGGCCGGCATCGACCTCGTGCTGTTCTGCATATTCCTCGCGCCCGGCTTCACCGCTATGTTGATTTACGGCATTCCTTATGCCGAGCAGTCCTGGGCCATTCGCGAGGTCAGCATCTACGCGCCGACCGGCGCGCCGGTCTACCCGCACAAGACGCTGATCCCGATCGCCGCGGGGCTGATGCTGATTCAGTGCTTTGCCGAGATCATCCGCTGCATCATCTGCTTGCGCGACGGCGTCTGGCCGCAGCGGCTGCATGACGTCGAGGAAATGGAATCCGCCATTCTCGCCGAAGCGGAAGACCGCCGACGGATCGAACAGGAGTTGCACGTGGGGGCGAGCAAATGACGTTGACCAATCCCGAAATCGGGATGATCCAGCTCGCTTCGTTCATCATCATCGTCCTGCTCGGATTCCCCATCGCCTTCACACTGGTGGCCATGGGCGTCTTCTTCGGCCTCTATGCCATGGGGCCGCGCGTCTTCGACCTGATTGTCACCAACACCTACGACATCATGTCGAACGACACGCTGACCGCGGTGCCCCTGTTCCTGTTCATGGGTTACCTGGTCGAACGCGCCAATATCCTCGACCGCCTGTTCTATTCGATCCAGATGGCGGCGCGCCGTGTTCCGGCTTCGCTTGCCGTGGCGACGCTGGTCACCTGCGCGCTGTTTGCTACCGCCACCGGCATCGTGGGCGCCGTGGTTACACTGATGGGCCTGCTCGCCTTCCCCGCCATGCTCCGCGCCGGCTACGACACTAAGCTGGCAGCGGGCGTGGTCTGCGCCGGCGGCTGCCTCGGCATCATGATCCCGCCGAGCGTGCTGCTCATCCTTTACGGCGCCACCACCGGAATTTCGGTGGTGCAACTCTACTCGGCGGCCTTCCTGCCGGGCTTCTTGCTGGCCGGCCTCTATGTGGTCTACGTGGTTGGCCGCGCCATCATCAATCCGAGCCTCGCGCCGAAGCCGAAGGAACTGCAGGGCGATCTCCCTTTCACGACAGTCGTATTCGCGCTGGTGACCTCGTTCTTCCCTCTGGCGGTGCTGATCCTGTCGGTGCTGGGCGCGATTATCTTCGGCCTGGCGACGCCCTCGGAAGCCGCCGCGGTCGGCGCGCTCGGCTCGATCATCCTGGCGGCCGCCTACCGTTCCTTGACCTTCCAACGGCTGAAGGAGGCCGTGTATCTCACGGCGCGCACCTCGGCGATGGTCTGCTACCTGTTCATCGGCTCGTGGACCTTTTCCTCGGTATTTTCCTATCTCGGCGGCCATGAGGTGATCGAGCACTGGGTGTTGGCGGCGCACTTGAACGCCACCACGTTCCTGATCATCGCTCAGTTCATCATCTTCCTGCTCGGCTGGCCGCTGGAATGGACCGAGATCATCATCATCTTCGTTCCGATCTTCCTGCCGTTGATAAAGCTGTTCAACATCGATCCGCTCATCTTCGGCATCCTGGTCGCGCTCAACATCCAGACCTCGTTCAATACGCCGCCGATGGCGATGGCGGCGTACTACCTCAAGGGGGTGGCGCCCCCGCACGTGAAGCTGACTGAAATCTTCGCCGGCGCGCTGCCCTTCGTGTTCATGGTGTTCATCTGCATGGCGCTGGTCTACATTTTCCCGGGCATCGCGCTGTGGCTGCCGCACCAGTTCTACAAGTGAGCGGGTCGTGGCGGACAGCGGGCTGATCGAACTCACCGCGATCGAGGCTGCGGAGCGCATTGCCGCCGGCGATCTGTCGGCAGCAGACTTCGTCGGCGCCTGCCTCGACCAGATCGCCGCTGTCGAGGCGAAGGTGAACGCCTTCGTGCACCTCGATCCCGAGGCCGCGCTGGCGCAGGCGCGCGCGCTCGACGAGCGCCGCCGGAACGGATTTGCGATCGGCCCCCTGCACGGCCTTCCGGTGGCGATCAAGGATATTTTCGACACCGCTGACTACAAGACCGAATGCGGCTCGCCTTTGCTCAAGGGCCGCCGGCCGATGCGTGATTGCACGGCGGTGGCGCGGTTGCGCCAGGCCGGCGCGGTGATCATCGGCAAGACGGTCACCACCGAATGCGCCTATTTCCACCCCGGACCGACGCGCAACCCGCACGATCTCGAGCGTACCCCCGGCGGCTCGTCGTCCGGCTCGGCCGCGGCGGTCGCCGCCGGCATGGTGCCGCTGGCGGTCGGCTCGCAGACCAACGGGTCGGTAATCCGGCCGGCTTCGTTCTGCGGCGTCTACGGCATCAAGCCGACGCACGGCACGATCTCGCGCCACGGTGCGCTCATTTTATCCAAAGCGCTCGATCATGTCGGTGTATTCGCGCGCGCCCTTCCCGACGCCACGCTGATCCTCGATGTGCTCGCCGGCTACGACGAAAACGACACCGACACGCGGCCGATAGCCGCGCCGGCCTTCCTCGAAACCCTCCTCGAGAAGCCGCCGTTGCCGCCGCGCCTTGCTTTCGTGCGCACGCCGATGTGGGGCAAGGCGGATGCGCAAACACGCGAGGCCTTCGAAGCGCTGGCGAAACGGCTGGAGGACTGCGTCGCGGCCGTCGATCTGCCCGACGCCTATGCCGCCGCCTGGGACGACCAGCGCGTCATCATGTACACCGACATGGCGCACAATCTCGGCGAACTGGTTTCGCGCGGCGGCGAGGCCTCCAGCCAGCAATTGCGCGACCTCGTCGCCGAGGGCAGCCGCACCAACGCGCTGCGCTATCTCGCCGCGTTGGACAATGGGCCGATCTATACCACCGGCCTCAATGAGATTTTCAAGCGGTTCGACGCCATCCTGACGCCGTCGGCGCCCGGCGTCGCGCCCAAGGGTATGGCCACCGGAAATCCTGTATTCAACACGCTGTGGTCGTTGACCGGCTTGCCGGCGGTGACGCTGCCGCTGCTGACCGGCGAGGCAGGCATGCCGCTCGGCGTGCAACTCGTCGGCCCGGCCGGCGACGATGCGCGGCTGTTGCGAACGGCGAATTGGCTTATCGAGAGGCTCCGATAGGCGCCTGACTGCGCGGGTCTTATAACGTCATTTCTTGTCGGGCATGACGACCGGCTTCCAATCGTCCCCCCAGAAACCCCAAAGCATCAACCCAAGGCCAGCCAGGACACAGATCCACAGTGGCAACGTGGCCAGCTTTGCGGCGATCAAGCACATATAGCCGATCATGATGATCGCGCCGATCAGCGCCGTAATTGCGTCCGCCATGTCGTCCTCCGCTTGACCGTATCGATCATAGTCCGGTGCGCCGGGGCATGCCAACAATTTTATGCTGGCGCGCCGAGGTTGGCCTTGAAAAAGGCCACGGTGCGGCTCCAGGCGAGATCCGCGGCCGGCTTGTCGTAGCGATTTGAGGTGTCGTTGTTGAAGGCGTGGTTGACGTTCGGATAGACGTAGATCGTAAAGCGCTTGTCGTCGGCCTTGAGCGCGGCCTCGTAAGCCGGAATGCCGGCATTGATGCGCTGGTCGAGCCCGGCATAGTGCAACAGCAGCGGCGCGTGGATCGACTTCACCTGGCTCGGCGGCGGTTGCAGACCGTAATAGGCGACGGCGGCCTTGAGTTCGGGCGAGAGCACGGCGATGCGGTTGACCATGCCGCCGCCCCAGCAGAAGCCGACGGCACCCACGGCACCGGTTGAACCTTCATGCTTCCCCAGGAACGGGACGGCGGCGGCGATACGGTGCGCAGTCTCCTCTGCGTTGAGCGTGCCGATCATGTCGCGCGCCTTGTCCTCGTCGGCCGGCGTGCCACCCAGCGGTGACAGCATGTCGACGGCGAGCGCCAGGAAGCCTTCGAGCGCGAGCCGGCGTGCGATGTCCTGGATGTGCGGATTGAGCCCGCGATTTTCGTGGATGATGATAACCGCCGGTCGTTTAACCTCCGCCTTGAGCCGCGCCAGGTAGCCGGAAATGCGCGCGCCCGGCGCCTCATAGGATACGGTCTCGATCGCAAGGCGCGCGTCGTCGGGCGCTACGATTGCAGCGCGCGCGTAATCATTCTGCAACAGCGGCAGCAGCGCCAGCGCCGCCGCGCTCGAACCGGCGATCTCGGCGAGGCGGTCGAGGAACACGCGACGGCTGATGCCGCCGTGCGTGAAGCTGTCGTAGAGGTCAATGATGCGCTGGTCCATGAAACTCCTCCGGCCGTTTCCTGCGCGCGCTAACCTGTGCGAC
>Ga0335082_10000679_pt1 | contig 35265 bp, 26 predicted proteins | sample Lox_Sample_41_FD_206718 | JGI IMG/M metagenome (GOLD analysis project Ga0335082, IMG submission 206718) | Soil microbial communities from Loxahatchee National Wildlife Refuge, Florida, United States - Lox_Sample_4.1 | ecosystem: Environmental > Terrestrial > Soil > Wetlands | place: USA... | reverse complement strand
CGAGAGGACTAGCGTGCGCCCGCTGTTCCGTTGGCTCCGCGTCCGCGGCTGGTTCCTCGCCTGGTTGATCACCTTCGGCGTGCTCGCCTACCCGTGGGTTCGCAACCTGGTGCTCGGCATCGAGGTGACGCCGGCCGAGCGCGGCCGTCAAGTCGCCGTGCGCGCCGGCTGCTTCAACTGCCACGGTCCGGACGGCAGCGGCGGGGTGAAGAACCCCGGCAGCGACGATGGCGAGGTCCCGGGATTCAGCGGCGGCACGCCGATGATGTGGGCAAAGAGCGAGGACGAGATGCGCGAGTACATCCTGGACGGCGCGCCCGCGCGCAAGCGCCATGACCCCCGCCATCGCGCGGAGATGGAAAAGCAGCTGCTGGCGATGCCCGCGTACCGCGGCCACCTGAGCAACGGCGAGGTCGACGATCTGATCGTCTACCTGCGCGCCGTCTCCGGCCTGGTGACACCGCCGGATGAGGTCGCCGCGCAGGGCCAGGAGCTGGCGTATCGCTTCGCCTGCTTCCACTGCCATGGCCCGATGGGTGCCGGCACCAGCAAGAACCCGGGCGCCTTGAAGGGCTACATTCCGGGCTGGTGGGGCAACGACTTCCGCGACCTCGTGCGCAACGACGACGAGTTGCGCGAGTGGATCGTCGAAGGCACCATTGCCCGCTTGCGCAACAGCCCGCTGGCGCGACACTTCATCGAATCCCAACGCGTCTACATGCCCGCGTACCGCGACTTCCTCAACGAGCAGCAGCTGACGGCGCTGATGCGCTACGTGCGCTGGATCAACGAAGGCGACTGGCAGCGCAAGCCGCTCGACCTCGGGCACTGATGGCTAATCGACAGTCAAGAGTTGCGAGTCGAGCGTCTACGGCGGCGCCATAGGAGCAGGGCCGGGAGGGTCCATGGCCACCCCGGCGTTGGCGGCGACGCCGGGGCGATGGCGCAGCCACCGCCCGTGTCGCCGGGCCGCATGGTGGTTGGGCTGAACGTCGGCGGCGGCGTGGCCGTGGCCGTCGATACCGGAGTATGGGTCACCGTCGCACTGAACGAGGCGGTGATGGTTGCTGTCGCCGAGCGCGTCATTGTCGCGGTGGTCGTCGACGTGACCGTGCGCGTGCTGGTCGCGGTCGCCGTGAACGTCCCGGTCGCCGTTGCACTGGGCGATGCAGTCGGCGAGGGGGATGGAGAAGGTGTGGGCGTCGGAGAATCGGTCGGCGTCGGCGCCATCGCGAAGAACGGCGTGCAGCTCGCTACCGGCGCAGCGGACAGGCCCCGGCCGATGGAGATGCCGAACGGCAAGGCGCCCGTCGCAATCGGGCTCCCGACCCCGCCGGTCGCCAGGTCGATGGCGATCACGCCGTCCGCGCTGGTCGCGTAGATGGTCCGGCCGTCCGGCGTGATCGCCAGTTCACGAACGCTGCCCAAACCGCGGATCGTCGCCGTGGTCGTGTGGGTGTGCAGATCCACCACCTCCAGGACGGCGCCCGCGTTGTCGACCGTTGCCACATAGGCGACGGCACCGTCCGGCGCGATCAGCACCCGACTGAAGTCCACCGAGACACCCGCAGTGAGCGGAATGCTGCCGGCGACCGTGTTGGTCTGCGTGTCGATGACGTCGAGCCGGTCCGGGATCTGTCCTTGCCCACCGATACGCGGCGCGGCAACCAACGCCGTGCAGCCGTCCGGGGTGATGGCGATGTCCTCCGGCTGGTGCACCGGAATGGTGGCAACCACCGAACGGGCTGCGGCGTCGATGACCGAGATGAGGTCCGGCTGGTCCTCGCTCTCGCTGTTGTTGCTGACGACGTAGGCGTAGCGGCCGTCGGGTGTGAACGCGACAGCCCCCGCCTTGAGCGTAAAGGTCCCGAAGGGATCCACGGCAATCGTCGTGTCGAGCGTGTTCGTCCGCGTATCGATCAGCGAGATGCCTTGGAACAGCGAGACCCACGCGAACCGGCCGTCAGGTGCCACCGTCACGTCCAACGCGGGGCCGGGGACGCGTGCGATTGCCGTGGCCGTACCAGCGGTACGGTCGACGACCGAGACAACATCGCTGACGTCGCTGACCACATAGGCCACGGAACCGTCGGGCGCCGCCGCCACGCGCTCGGGAAAGGTGGCGCGTAGGAACGTGCTGATCTGGTGACCCTGCAGATCGACCGCCTGCACGGCCGCGTCGCTTGTCACGTAGGCCCTCACCCCGTCCGGAAGCACTGCCAAGCCGTTGGGGACGATACGCGACCCCAAGTCGATCGTATCGCGTACCGTGTTGCTGGCCGTATCGATCACCGCGATGGCGCCTGCAATGTCCGGCGTGAAGTGCGAATAGGTGACGTAAGCGCGCGCACCATCCGGCGACAGCGTCATGCTGGCCGGGCCGGTCAAACCGTCGGCAAGCGGGATGGCTTGCACCGTCTCGGTGGCGAGATCGAGCGCCGATAACCGGTTGTTGAAAGTGTTGAGCATGTACAGGGTGCGCCCCTCGGCGGTCACGCTGAGGCTGCCGGGCCGCACGGCGAGCGCGATCTGCCGCACGACCTGCAACGTCCCGGCGTCCAACACCAGGATGGTGCCGCTCTCCGTCAGGCCGCTCGACGTGTCCTGAGCCACGTACACGCTGCTCCCGTCCGGACTCACGGCAATGCCTGCGGACTGAGGCAAGGGCACGAGGTTGCTGATCGTGTTGTTTGCCGGGTCGAACGCCGCGACGACGGATCGGCCGAAGACGCCGTTCCGGCTGGTGTAGCCGGCCATGTACCCGTGGCTGCCATCACGCGACAGCACGAGCGTGCCGGCGACGACCTCATCGCCGAATTGCAGCGGGTCATTCGACACGAGCTGATTCGTCCCCGTGTCGATGACAGCGAGGCGTCCGCCATTCTCCGTCACGTACGCGAGACGGCCGTCCGGTGTGGTCACGATGCCGGTCGGCGCAAACTCGAAGAACGACGGATCACCGAACGCCAGTGTCGTGCTCAACGTCTGCGTCGCGGTGTCGATGATGCTGACGGTGCTGAGCTGAAAGTTCGCCACGTACGCGGCGTGGCCGTCGAGGGAGATCGCCACGCTGCTCGGACGGATCAGCGCTCCGACGGGAATGGTGCGCGCCACCTCGTTGGTTGCCGTATCGATGACGGAGACGGTCTCGGAGTTGAGGTTGGCGACGAAGGCAAACGGCTCGGCAGCGGCCGGCGTGGCGTATGCGAAGGTCGCGGCCACGACGCCGATCAGCCGAAGGGCGGCGCTGCGACCCTGTCTGGTGCGGCCGTTCATGCTTGTGGCTCCATCACAGCGGACACAACTCCAATGCGCGGTTCATCGCTGCCAGCAACTCATCGACGGTCACGACGCCATCCCCACTTGTATCCAGCAACGAGCACTGCGCCGCAGTGGACCTGCCGAGCGCGATGTTGAGGCCCAGCATCAAGTCGGCGGCCGTCACCAGCCCATTGCGATCGCAATCACCGACGCAGGGCGGCGCTGTCGGGGTCAGGGTCGGGGTCGGAATGGGCGGAGGCGCCACACAGCCGCCCGGCACCAGGCCGACGGCAATGCCCTCGCCGCCATCCGGAAGGTCGATCGTCCGCGTCACCCTGGCCGAAGCCGTGTCGATCACCGACAGCGTCTGCGACCCGAAGTTCACCACGTACGCCGCCGTCCCATCGGGCGTGAACGCTACGGCGTCGGGTGCGGCACCGACCGCGATCGTGGTGCTCAGGGTGTTGGTAGCAGTATCGATCACGCCCACGGTGCCGGGTTGGAAATTGGTCACCAGCACGGCAGCACCGTCCGGACTCACGGCGACGGCCTCGGGGTTGCTGCCGGACATGATTCGCGTCACCACTTGATGCGTGGCGGCGTCGATGACCGCCACGGGCGCTGGCTGGGTCGTGAACACCGCCGGGTTGGTCACATACACGAAGCGTCCGTCCGGCGTCACCGCCAGACGTCGAGGCGGGTCGGAAAAGGCGATTTGCGCCGTCACCGAGTCCGTCCCTGTGTTGAGAACGTAGATCGAGCTCGAGGCGAAATCGGTGACGTAGGCCGACATGCCGTCGGGTGTCAGCGCGACGTCGAATCCATTCGCACCGCTGCCGTTGGTTGGGATCAGGTTGCTGACATTCCCGGAGTCCGTATCGATGGCGGCGAGTCGAAAGCACTGCGACGCATACACCGCCACGTAGGCAGCGCGCCCGGACGGCGCCACGGCGACGCCTTCGGGCTCTCCCGCGAAGATCGGAATGGTCGAGACGACCGTATTCGTCGCCGTGTCGATCGCCGAGACACTTCCGGTCGCACCCTGGTTGGCAAGGCCGGTGACGTAGGCGCGCGTGCCGTCGGGATTCAACGCGACGTAGACCGGTTGCGACGCCGGCACTGCACCGAGGACGGTCCCTGAAGCCGCATCCACGACCGAAACGCGATCGGAGTGTGGATGGGTCACATACACGCAGACCGCGGCGGGGCCGGCAGCGACGACCGGCGTCGGGAGAGCAGTGGGTGTCGCGGCGTTGAACGGCACCGAGCCGACGGCAACCGCGGCGGCGCCCACGACCGGCAACGCGCTGCGCACCGCTCTCGTCGCCGTGTCGACCACCGAAACGCTGCACGGATCGGACAGATGAATGACGTAGAGCACGGTGCCGTCCGGCGTCAGCCCCAGGCGCCCGCCGAACCCCGTGGCACTGCTCGGCGTGTGAATGGTACCGACGACCTCGCGCACGAGCGCGTCGATAAGGACGATCGAGTCGCCGCCCTGCATGACGTACGCCACAGTGCCGTCGGGGGCGAAGCGCAGGTCGCCCAGACCACCGCCGATCAACACGGTGCCGACGACGGCGTCCAAGTGGGTGTCGACGACGACGATCTGTCCGAAGGTGAGTGCCCAGGCGAACCGCCCGTCGGGCCTGACGGCAATGTGCGACAACCCCCCAATGACTGGTGACCCGATCACATCGGTGACTTGGCGCGTGCGCGTGTCGATCACGACAATCGACCCCGGCAACTCGCTATCGGTGCCCGACGCCACGTAGATGCGCGAGCCGTCGGGGGTCAGGGCCATGTCATTGGATGAACCCGGCAGCGAGATCGCCGCGATCGGGCGATGGCTGGCGACATCGATGACCGACACCAGGTTGCCCGAAGCCACATAGGCCAGCGCCCCGTCCGGCGCAAACACGATGCGGCTGGCGCCGTTGCCGCCGGGGACGCGAATGGTCGTGACGACCTGAGGCGTCGAGGTATCGATCACCAACACGCTCGGATCACCGCTGGTCGCCAGGTACACGACCCGCCCGTCGGGGCTGAGGGCGACGTCGAGTGGCAGACCGCTGTTCGGCCGCGACAGCAACAGCGTGTCGATGACCGCTTGCGTGCTCGTATCGATCAGCCAAAGGGTGCGATCCGCCGCGGCAACGTAGGTCACTGACCGCGTTCTCACGGTCGGGGTCGGAGTGGCGAGCGTCGGGGTATGGGTCGGTGTGGATGTGGCCCGCGTCGCGGTCGGTGTGGCTGACGCCGTCGCGGTCCGCAGCGGTGAAGTTGTCGAACTCGATGTTTGCGTGGCGCGGCGAGTCGCGGTAGCGGTTGGGGTCAGTGTCGGGGTCGCGGTGGGGGGCCCGGCGACTTCGACGACGATCTCGCGCGTTGCGCCGAGCTTGCCGTCCAAGTTGCGCAGCCGTGCCTTGACGATCGTATCCCCCGGCGGGAAGGTCCACGGGGAATCAATCGGCGCGCAGAACTGCAGCGTGCTGGTCGGGTCGACAAAGTGATCGGTGCCGTCCGGGAACCGCGTGCAGGCGCCGGCCGCATTCACCCCCTCGGGATTGCCCTGGCCATCGTTCACGCGACAACCGAAATCGTTGATCGCGTCGGCAACCGGTTGCGAGAGTGCGAAGTCGAGGGGGACGGTCGCCGGCACACCGCCCGCGTCTATGCCGGTCTTGTCGCACACCGCGTCGCTGCCGTTGCCCAAGGGCCTGGAGAAGATCACTTGCAGATCCGGCAGCACGCGGGGATCCTTGGCGTTGTACACAAACGCGTCCGGACCGACCGCCCCGCCGTCCATTCCCGGCCGACCCTCGACGACCAGGAACAGGCCGGACCCGACCGGCACGGTGTACACGGGACGGCCCGCGTCGTCGTACGTACTCGGTGAGCGCGGCGTGCTGTCGGCCCTGGCCAGGCCGAAGTAGGTCACGTCCGGCCCTGGGGGACACGAGGGGGCGGAGAAGCTGAGCAAGTACAGGAAGGCGCGCGGCAGCGCGCAGGAATTGATCAACACGGTATAGGTGCCCGTCTTCGGCACCACCGTACTGATCGCACCGCCGCAGGTATCACCGCCGGGCAGCGGCAGTCCATCGGGGTCGAAGACGCGCAGGTGCACACTGCCCACGGCGCCCTCGATGTCGCCGGCCTTCAACGTGATGCGATCACCCGCGCTGCCGCGAAATGCATACGACTGCACCTCGCCCGCGGTCTTGAACTGTCGCACCACCGGCGTGAGCCCGCACGGCAGCGGTTGGCCGCAGTTGTCGGGTGAGTCGGTCACGACGTTGGCCGTGATCGTGTAGTCGCCACTGTCGGTCCCGAGGCAATCGGACAGGATCACTGGGATGGCGCCCGCTTGCGTCAGTCGTAGGGTGCCGCCACAGGTGGCGTCGTTGCTCGACGACTGCAGCTTCACCAAGCCAATCGATGCGGACGTATCGATCGCATCGACGAGCACCGCCGCGCCGGACGCGACGCCGACTTGAAAGACGTCGCTGGCGCCGCTGCTCAAGTGCCGCGCCAGCGGCGTCCCGCACGGCAGCGTGTCGGCGCGGACGTCTGCGGCGGCCAACATCAGCGCCGCCAGCGCGCCGTGCACGGCAGCTCGCCGCAGCCGCGCACGGTCAATCCAGCGCATCACGTTCGGTCCAGCCTTCCCGGCCGTCCGGCAGCGCGACGCGACACCACCCTGCCCGTTCATCGCGGATCTCGACTCGCACCCCGCGCGGCAGCGTGCCGAGAAGCGCCGCCTGCGCATCGGGCGCGGTGCGCACGACGATCTCCTGCGTCGTGCGCTGCATGCGCACGGCGCGCAGGCGCGGCGGCGCGGGCATGAACCACGTGTGGGTAAGGACCACCAGCAGCGCGCCCGCGGCGGCGCTCAGGGGGATGAGGATGGGCAACCGAAGAACCAGCGGAACATGCGGACGCGTGGGGCGAGCCGCCGGTGCGCCGTGCACACGGCGCAGCGCCGCTGGCGGAACCGGCTCAAGGTCCCCTGACGTCGCCGTTACCCTGGCGTGCACGGTGATGACCGTATCGATGCAGCGGTCGCAGGTCGTCAGGTGATCATCGACGTGCTGATCCTCGCCACGCGTCAAGCTGCCGGTGACATAGGCGAGCAGCAGCTCATCGTCCGGACAGCAGCGCGGCTCAGTCATGCGGGTCTCCCACCGCCGCCAACCAGTGCGCCGCCGGCAACTTCGTGCTCAGCTCCTGACGGGCGCGCAGAATCAGCGAGGCAACGTTGCCGACCGTGGTGTTGAGCACGGCGGCGACTTCCTTGTACGGCGCGGTCACTTTGCGGCAATGCAGGCGGGTCACCAAGGTCGCACGTTGCCGGCGCCGGCGTTCGAGCTTGCGCTCCAGCTCACCACGCTCATCCGTCAGCCGGCCCGTCTCGGTGTGACGTGGCGGCAGGTCGGCGAGGCGATCGGCGATGACTCGCAGGCGCCGTTCGTAGAGCTGGATCCAGGCATGCGCCGCGTCGAGCCCGTCCTCGATGTGCCGCTGCCTGGCCTCGCGTTCACGCACGCATTGCCGCAGACGCTCCACCGCGGCCAGCACATCCGCTAGCCGGCGACCGGAGACTTTCATCAACCAACGCTGGTCGGTGCGATCCAAATCGCAGTCCTCGATGTACAACAGCTTCAGCACCACGGCCTTGGACACGTCGAGGGTGGCCAGCATCTCGTTGATCGACGGCCGCGGCGAGCCCGGCGCCACACCGTCTGAATCGGCCGCCGCAACGTCGCCGAGGACCTCGAGCGACACGGTGTCCAGGTGGCGGTCGCCACGCTTCCATTCGAGCACCAGGTTGTCGAGCACGAAGCCGGCGAGGTACGCGCGCAACGGCGTCCGCCCGGCAAACGTCTGGGCGCGGCGAAAAATCCGTCCCCCTTCGAACGCAAAGACGTAGAAGTCACCCGCCTCGTCCGCCGGGAGGCGGTACACCCTGATGGGGTAGCTGTACACCAGGTCGCCGTAGCGATGTTGAAAGGTCGCGATGTCCTCCGCCTCGCCGGTGAGGCAGCGCTGGATGAGATCGCATTCCTCGTGCGCCACCCGCTCCCCGTCTGCCATCTCGCTCAGTGCCTGTCCGTACGCCGGTGCAGCGTTCCCGGTTCTCTGCATCTCAGCATCCAAGGTGCGGAGAGCGGTTGCTTTGTTGCAGCACGAAGCGCCGGCGACGCAATAAAGCGAGCGGTTCGTGCACCATTCGTTGCGACGATTCGTTTGCAACCTGCGGGTGATGGGGGAATACGTCGGCGCAGTGACCTCATGACCGTCGCGGCGCGCTTGCGAATTGCGGGAGTCAGCACGATCGCAGGCATTCTCGTAACCTCGGCACTCTATCACTGGGCGCACACGGCTTCACTGCGCGCCGCCGGCACGCCGGTGGACCCGACCGTGACAGCCCCGGCAGCGTCGACCTCCGTCCTGTGGGTGCTGTCGATCGGCGTGAGCCGATACCAGCAGAGCGCGTTTCAGCTGCAGTTCGCCGACGCCGACGCCCGCGCCATCGCGGCGGCGTTGGAACAGCAGGAGGGCGGACCCGTGTACCACGACGTCCGCACGCTCGTGCTCACCAACGAGGAGGTGACGCGCGAGCGCATCCTCGACGGTATGGACGGTTTTCTAGGCCAGGCGGGCAGCAGCGACGTGGCGGTGATCTTTCTCGCCGGACACGCCGTGCTCGAGCGCGCCAGCGGCAGCTACTACTTCCTGCCGTACGCGACGACGGCACAAAACCTGGTGACCAGCGGCTTGCGCATGTCGGACTTCGACGAAACGGTTCGCATCCTCCGGCGGCACACCCGGGCGGTGGTGGTGATGCTCGATACGTGTCACGCCGGCGCCGCGCACTTTGGATCGCCCGATGTGGTCGCGGTCGATGACGCGGCGGCGCGCCTTTCCGGTGGCGACGGGTTCTTCCTGCTGGCGGCGACCAGGCCGGGCGAACAGTCACAGGAGCAGCCTGGATTGGCGCACGGGGCCTTCACCGCGGCGCTGCTCGATGGGCTGAGCGGGGCGGCGGATCAGGACAAGGATGGGCTGGTGTCGGTCGCCGACCTTTTCAGCTTCGTGGCGCGTGAGGTGCCGCGGCTGACCGAGGGCGCGCAGCACCCGTATCATCGCATGGAAGGCACCGATCTGCTGTTCGCGGCGACGCAGTCCGGCGCACAGCTGCCGGCGGCGTCGGCGGCGACGCGCGCCCCGGCCACTCCCAGGTCGGCGGCGACGCCTGCCGGCAACCGCATCGGCGTGATGGCGTTCGACAACGTGCGTGCCGACCCGGCGCACGACTGGGTCGGCACCGCCTTGCGCTTGGCCTTCAACACCGAGCTCAGCAAAGTGCGCGCGCTGCACGTCTACGCCCCCGAGTTGATCGACCGCACCGCCAAGGAGCTGGGCACTGACCCGTTGGCGACGGCCCAGCGCCTCGGCATCGACCGGTTGGTGACCGGCTCCTTCAGCATCGTCGGCACCACCGCGCTCATCGATGCGCGCATCGTCGATGCCGCCACCGGCCTGCAGGAGGGGTCGGACAGCGTGCGCGGCGACCTCAGCGACATCTTCGACTTGCAGAAGCAGCTCGTACTCAGTCTGCTGCGGCGGTTGCGCGTGAAGCTCTCCCCGGAGGAGGGCAGCTCCATCGAGAACGGCAGCAATCGCGACGTCGATGCGTATCGCCTGTTGCTGGACACCGAGGAGGCGTTCGACGAGACGCCCGTGCCCCAACCACCGGCGCCGCGACCGACGCCACCGCCGGCGGCGCCGCAGTCGCGCCGTGACGAGAGCCCGCTGGCACGGCGGAACGTCCTGGCCGTGTCGGGCGCGCTCGCGATGCTCGTGGAGCAGGTCGTGCCGCACGCACTTCCCGTGACGGCCCTGTCGTTCGTGACCAATGACGTCGCCTACGCCGACGAGACGCCCTCCGACGCGGAGGGCGCGGTGCGGCGGTTGTTCGAGGCATACCGGCAAGCGTTGCAAGCCAAGGACGTCGAGCGGTTGGCGACGCTCTACCTATCGTTCTCGACGCGCCGGCGCGAGGCGCTGCGCGCCTACTTCGACAACGCGCTCGACTATCATGTCGAGATCGCCGACGTGACCGTCGTGCCGCACGGCGCCGAGACGGTGGTCTCGTACACCCGTCGCGATCGGTTCGTCGACCGCGGCACCGGCAAAGCCATCAACCTGGAAGTGCGCCTCACTCGAATCGTCGTACGCGAGGGCGATGCGTGGAAGATTCGCGGCAAGGAGTAGGCATGTCCGCCGGCATGCGGCGAGCCGCGCGCGTCTGGCGAGCCATCGGCGCCAGCCTCCTCCTCGGCGGGTGGTTCGGCGGCGCGCGCATCGTGGCCGCGGAGCCGCTCGATCGCCGCATTCCCGGCCTCTTCGGCGGAACGCTGTCAACCTCGATCGTTCCACAGATCAGCGACCGCAGGCCCGACGTCCAGCAGCTGGCGGTGGCCGCGCGCTTCAGTGGCTTGTCGGCCGCCCTCGCGGCGGCGCGCTCGCAGGCGCCGGTGCCGTCGGCTACCGGCGCGTTGCGGTTCGAATGGGATGACGACCTCGACCTGTATGTCCGCAGCGTCGAAAGTCTCGGCCCGCTGATTGCCGAGCGCGCGTCGACCCTCGGCCGGCATGCGGCGACGCTCAGCGTCTCCTACACCCACGTCGACTTCGACACGCTCGAAGGTGACCGCCTCAGCAACTTGCGCACCTCGCAGAGCGCCTTGTCGCCCGCGTTCGTGAGTGGGCTGCCGGCAGGCGACCGCACCAAGGCGGCAGACAATCAGTTGCAGACGCAGCTCGATCTTGGGTTGGGATTCGATCTCCTGTTTCTGACGGCGGCGTACGGCGTCACCGACACGATCGACGTCAGTCTGGCGCTGTCGGTCAACCAAGCACGCATGCACGCCTCGGCCATGGCGTCGATCACCGACCCGCACGATGACCAGGGAGCCTTCTTCACCGTCAACCAGAAGGGCGTGATCATCAGGGGGGCCGGTGAAAACTGCGCGACCGACTTTCGTTGTGCCGTGGATCACTTCGACGACTCCAAAGTCGGCACCGGTGACCTGTTCCTGCGCGGCAAGTGGCACTTCGCCGATACCGAGTACGTCGACTTCGCGACGGCCGGCATCCTGACGCTGCCGACCGGCAACGCCAACGACTTCCTCGGCTTCCACGACCCGACCTTCACGCCGTGGCTGATCATGTCGAAGACCTTCGACCGCGTGTCACCGCACGTCAACCTCGGCTACTCCTTCCGCAGCGGCGCCGACGTCAGTCAGGCACAGTGGATTGCCGGCGCCGACGTGCGCACCTTCGATTGGCTGACGCTGGCGGCCGACTTCCTCGGCTTTCACGACGACAAGCGCGACGGCATCAACGACGACGTGTTCCAGTCCGCCATCGGTTTCAAGCTCAACCCGATCGCCAACCTCGTCGTCGGCGCGAGCTTCCAGTTCCCGCTCAACAGCGACGGCCTGCGGGCGGATGTGATCTACACCGGGCAGGCCGAGTACACCTTCTATTGAGCAGGCTCTTCGCGGACATGTCCGATCTCCCGAAGATGCTCGAAGCTCGCATCGCCCAGGGCAACAGGGCCCCCGGCGGCGGCCCGGGTTGAACGATCGCTGCCACACCCGATACATTCGCGCCGCCGATGGACAACCAGAGCCGCCGCCATGGAGTGCAGTCGAGCTACGACCGCGTGGCTGACGAGTATGTGCGGCGCATCTACGACGAGTTGCAGCACAAGCCGCTCGACCGGCAGCTGCTCGACAAATTCGCGGATCGGGTGCGTCCCGTGGGGCTGGCCTGCGACATGGGCTGCGGCCCCGGACACGTGGCCCGATACCTCCACGAGCGCGGCATGCAGGTGTGTGGTGTCGACCTGTCACCCGAGATGGTCGAGCGGGCGCGGCGTTTGAACCCAGGCATCACCTTCATGCAGGGCGACATGCTGGGGCTCGATGCAGCGGACGGTGCGTGGGCTGGCATCGTCGCGTTCTACTCGATCATCCACATCCCGCGCCCCGACGTGGTGCGCGCCTTGCGTGAGCTCAAGCGTGTGCTGCGGCCCGACGGGTTGCTGTTCCTGGCCTTCCACGTGGGCGACGACGTCGTCCATCTCGACGAGTGGTTGGGACAGACGGTGGATGTCGACTTCTTCTTTTTCCGCGCCGGCGAGATGGAGGATTACTTGCAGGCGGCGGGCTTCGAGATCGAGGAAGTGAACGAGAGAGATCCGTACCCGGATGTGGAGCATCAAAGTCGGCGGGCGTACATCCTGGCACGCAAGCGGACGACATAGAGGAGCGTGGCTAAGGACCGCCACCGGCTTGATACCCTCGATCACCCGATGTTACGCTGCGGATCATGTAGGGGTTGTGGGCTTACGGAGACCAGCCGAATTCGTGTTCCGTGAGATACCGATTCTCCAGTATGGCGCGACTTCACCCAATTTCCGTGTTTCTGCAATCGCCCGTACTTGCATTAGTCTTCATTCTCCCAACTATCGCCTCGTCTGGTTCAACGCTCCCAACGCGGAAGCCTGAATGAACAGAAGCAAGTCAAGCCCCGCGCTTCAGAAGGTGGACGTACGTCAGCAGGGTAACAAACCAAAGCCCTCTCCCCCACCGCCCAAGAAATCATGATTTTACCAGCGACGCACCGAGCGGGTCGCGGCTACGGAAAACACCCGGCACAGCGGCGCTCAAAACCCGGGACTATGGAGGGGACGCCGAACGCGGCGTTCGAGCAGACCGGCGCGAGCGGATGTACGAATCCCCAGGGATCTGCACCGTGGCACATTTCCACGCTGCCTCGAGCGGCATCGCGAATCATGTGGACCTACTTACAGTAATCCTGCTCCGAGATCTTCTCTCTCAGCCACGAATCAACCAGCCCCTCGGGCGACGTCCGCTTTGATCGAGCGATTGCCGCAAGCTTCTTCGCGAGTTCAGCGTCGATGGCAACGAGGTGTGTGCGCTTCTTGATGCCCACGTCGAAGTGCGCCTCCGACGTGGAGTCCCAATACTCACCAAGGTCGGCATGATCGAAGAACTCGACCAACTCGTCGAGCGACTTGAAGCGGGGCAGACGCTTATTTCTTCCCTTACTTCCTGCCATACTGGCTTCGTTCCTTGCTCGCCATGTCTCGGGCACTCAAGACCAAGGCCTCCTTGCTTCGCTTCCAAATGAACAGCACGGTCAGATACCGACCTGCGTCTTGTTCGCCCGAGCGCCACGTAGACATCTTCGTCCCGGCGCTCTCCCTTTTCAAGGAAGCGGAATTTCGCCTTGCTGCTGAGTGCCTGCTCGACCTCATCGGTCGTGACGTGATGCTTGGAAGCGAGCTTGTCGACGACATCTTCGAGCCAAATGATGCCGTCGATATCCATTCAGGGGCCGGCGATGACCCAACGCACCGACTTCCGAGATGGAAGAAGCGATTGCCGCTTACGGCGTGCCGATGATCGTCATGCCGCACGTCTGCGGCGCACCGCCGAGGTTGTGGCTCAGCGCCAGCGTCGCGTTCTTCACCTGGCGCTGCCCGGCCTTACCCTGGAGCTGCTTGTAGTTCTCGTACAGCATGCGCACGCCGGTGGCGCCGGTGGGGTGGCCGAAGGTCTTCAGACCACCGTCGGTGTTGACCGGCAGCTCGCCGTCGAGCGCAAAGGTGCCGCTGGCGATGTGGTCCTTCGCCGACCCCTTCTCGCAGAAGCCGAGGTCTTCGTAGGTCAGCAGCTCGGTGAGCGTGAAGCAGTCGTGCACCTGGGCGATGTCGATCTCCTTGAACGGGTTGCTGATGCCGGCCTGCTTGTAGGCTTGCTGCGCGGCGTAGACGTTCGGCTTCCAGCGCAGGAAGTCGAAGCTCGGGTCGCTCTGCGGATTTTCAGCGAGCGCGATGGCCACCGCCTTCACCAGCACGTAGTCGTCGCGAAAGCTCTTCGCGAGCTCGCGCTTGGTGAGCACGGCGACGGCAGCGCCGTCGGACTGGGCGCAGCAGTCGTAGAGCCCGAAGGGCCAGGAGATGAGCGGCGCCTTAAGCACGTCGTCGACGGTGATCTCCTTCTTCAGCATCGACTTCGGGGCCAGCGTCCCGTTGTGGTGATTCTTCACCGCGATCTTGGCGAGGTCCTCGCGGCCGGCGCCGTAAGTCTCGAAGTACTTGGCGGCGCACAGCGAGAACCAGCCGGCCGGGGTCATCGGCAGGCCGCGCACGCCAGCGGTCACCGCGCTCGGCCCGGAGACCCCGCGATCCTTCGGCTTGTCGAAGCCGACGACCAGCACGGTGTCGTAGAGACCGCAGGCGATCGAAAACACGCCGAAACGGAAGGCGTCGGTGCCGGTGGCGCAGTAGTTCTGCGTCATGCTCACCGGCTTGCCGAACAGCTTGAGGGCGTCGGCGACCTCGGCGGTGCCTTTCGACGGGTAGACGGCGCCGCAGAAGACCGCCTCGATCTGCTCTTGCGGCTTGTCGATGCCGGCGTCCTCGTAGGCTTCGAAGGCCGCTTCGACGATCATGTCCTCGGGCGACTTGTCCCAGTTTTCACCGAACTTGCAGCAGCCCATGCCGACGATGGCGACTTTGTCTCTGATGGCGTCGTGATTCATGCTCCCTCTCCGTCTCGACGGTCCGATGCGGCCCCCACCCTGCCCTCCCCCGTTCGCGGAAGTGCTCACAGGGGAGGGAAGAACTCTATCGTACCGGCGTGCACTTCCAGAAGTAGTTCGGCGTGCCGCCGTACTCGTGGATCTTACGGAAGGTGAACTCCACGGGCAACTCCAGCTTGACCTCCTTCGGCGAGGCGTCGGTCATCTGCAGGTAGACGCGGGCCCCGCCGTCGACCTCGGTCGTGGTGACGATGAGCGGCGGGTCGGGGCTGCCGGCGAAGAAGTCGAAGGTAAACGACATCAGCTTGCCGTGACGATCGGAGAGCCGGATCTCGTCGAAGTCATCCCGCGCGAAGCACTTGAAGCAGACGCGCTGAAACGGGAACTGCTCGGTGCCGCACTTGCGGCACTTGTGGCCGTGGAAGCTGATGTCCTCGCTGCGGTCGCGGAAGTGGACGGTCGCCGACACGCCTTGGCCGGCGCGGCGGTCGAACTCGGTGGGCTGCAGGTTGCGAAAGCTGAGGTACTTGTCGTAGTCGCCGAGCTCGGCGCGGCGTTGCAGGTGCCAACTCATGCCGCGCTTGCCGCGCAGCTTGCCGATGGGCTCGGTCACCGCGACGACGAAGGCCTCGGCACCGTCGCCGTAGCTGGCGAGCAGCAGCTTGCTGCCGGGCTTGGCCTCTTCGAGGGCGGCGACCAGCAGCATGGGCGCGAAGGCAGCGCCAGTATTGCCGACCTTGCCGAACAGTGGATCTTGGACTTGCGTCTTGGCGTCGAAGCCGGCGGCGCGGGCGACGCCGGCGTAGCTCCGCCCATCCGGGCTGTAGAGCACCGCCTTGGTGAAATCCTTCGGCGAGAGACCGCTCTTCTGCAGCAGCCCTTTCACGGCTTCGGTGAGACTGTGGGCGTAGCCGTGCTCGACGACGAAGCGGTCTTCCCACGAGCGCACGAACGGCTGCGCGTCGGTGCGCCAGACGTCGATGATCTCGTCGGCGATGAAGTGGTGGTGCTCGATGCTGGCGGCGGCATCAGTGGTGCCGATCAGGAAGGCGGCGGCGCCGTCGCCGATGTTGCGCTCCAAGGCGGAGCGCGGCGCGGCCAGGCGGCAATCGCTGGCGACGACGAGGACGGTGCGCGCCGAGCCGGCCTTCACCGAGTCGATGGCGGCGCGCAATGCCGTGGTGCCGGCGCGCAGCGAGTCGGCGAAGTCGGCGGTGACCACGTCGCGGCGCAGGTCGAGCGCCTTGGCGACGATGCTGGCGGCTTGCTTCTCCTTGTAGGCGTACGAGGTCGAGGCAAACAGCACGCCGTCGACGCCGGCGCGGTCGAGACCTTCGAGGCAGTTCATCGCCGCGGCCACGGCCATGGTCACGCAGTCCTCGTCGAAGTTGGCGACCGCCTTCTCGCCGCCGCTGCCGCTCGCGGCGGCCTTGCGTCCGCCGCCGGCGATCGCCGCGAAAGGCAAGCGGAACATCGGAATATAGGCGCCGTATGATGTGATTCCAACCATCCTGACTCCTTGGAACGTGCAGTGAGACAACGTCGCGACGCGGCGGTGCGAAGAGGCGGAAGATGCTCTCCGTGCCGCCGCGTGGCGTTGCAGTGTGCGCTTACTTCTTCGGCTCTTCCTTGCGGAGTTGCGGAATGCCGATGGTCTGCAGGTGTTCGAGGAAGACGCCGTCGAAGTTGGCGGCGATCTCGCTCGCCGACAAGCCGCCGGGCTTGTACATCATGGCGATGGGCCGCGGCTGCTGGAAGATGGTGTAGCCGAAGCCGCGGCGGCCGAAGATCTGGCCGTTGACGTGGGCGGCCTTCTCGGACCCCAGGAACGCGACCATCGGTCCGTTGAGCTCTGGGTTCATCTCCGGTGGTGGCTCTTTCCCTTCCATACCGGGGATGGTGCCGACCATGCGCGTCAAGCCGGCCGGGGCCATGGCGTTCACGGTGATGCCGTACTTGCCGAGCTCGATCGCCCACACCAGCGTCAGGCCCATGATGCCGGCCTTGGCCGCGCCGTAGTTACTCTGGCCGAAGTTGCCGCGCAGGCCGGCGCTCGAGGTGATGTTGATGATGCGCCCGTAGCCCTGCTCGCGCATCAGTGGGATGGCATGGCGGCCGCAGTTGAAGGTGCCCTTCAGGTGCACGGCGAGAACGGCGTCGAAGTCCTCCTCGCTCATCTTGGCGATGGAGCGATCACGCACGATGCCGGCGTTGTTCACCAGGATGTCGATGCGGCCGAACTTCTCGACTGCGGTCTTGATGATGTTCTCGGCGCCGCTGAACGACGCGACGGAGTCATAGTTGGGAGCGGCTTGGCTACCGAGCGCTTCGATCTCTTTCACCACCTGCGCTGCGGGGTCCTGTGCGGAGCCGCGTCCGTCGACCTCGCAGCCGACGTCGTTGATCACCACCTTGGCGCCTTCGCGCGCCAGTGCGAGCGCGATACCGCGGCCGACGCCGCGGCCCGAACCGGTGACCACGGCCACCTTACCTTCTAAGAGCATGCGTACCCTCCGGGGAAAAATTTGACTTCGGCTACCACTTCCACTAATTCGAGTCAATCAACTGATTGAATCGGGATCGTGTGGCCACCCGCATCTGCATCGCCGGCATCGCCGAGTCCGAGTGCGGCCATCTTCCGGACCGCACCGCGCTGCAGCTGCATCAGCAGGCGGCGCGCGCCGCGCTCGAGGATGCCGGGCTGCAGCGGAACGACGTCGACGGCGTGTTCAGCTGCGGTGAGGATTGGATGCATCCGATGCTCTTGGCTGAGTATCTCGGCCTGCAGCCGACATACGTCGACAGCACGCAGGTCGGTGGGGCGTCGTGGGAGCTATTCGTCGGACATGCCGTGGGCGCGCTGCAGGCAGGGTTGTGCCGTGTCGCGTTGCTGGTCTACGGCAGCACGGCGCGCTCGGATGTGCGGCGGCCGCGCCGTGCCGGCGACGTGCCGGTGGCTCCGCGCGGTCCGGCGCAGTACGAAGGCGCTTACGGTCTCACGCTGGTGGGCAAGTATGCGCTCGCGGCGCGTCGTCACATGCACGAGTATGGCACCACGAGCCGGCAGTTGGCGGCTGTGGCGGTTGCCGCCAACCGCTGGGCGCAGCTCAACCCCAAGGCATTCCACCACGGCAAGCCGATGAGTCTCGACGCCGCGATGCAGACGCGGATGATTGCCGATCCGTTGCGGCAGGCAGACTGCTGCGTGCGCACCGACGGCGGCGGGGCGGTCGTGCTGACCACGGAGGAGCAGGCACGCGACCTGCGTCGCAAGCCGGTGCGCGTGCTCGGCGTCGGCGAAGCGCTGTCGCACCTGCATCTGTCGCAATGGGCTGACATGCCCGATCTGCCGGCGCAGCACACGGGCCGGCGTGCCTTGCAGCAAGCCGGGGTTGCACCCAAGGACATTGACGTGCTGCAAGTCTACGACGCGTTCACCGTGATGGTGCTGCTCAGTCTGGAGGCGCTCGGCTTCTGCGGGCGGGGTGAGAGCGGCGCGTTGGCGGAGAGCGGCGCCCTGGAGCCGGGAGGGCGTTTGCCGATCAACACGGACGGTGGCGCGCTGGCGGCGAATCATCCCGGCATGCGTGGGCTGTTCCTGCTCATCGAAGCGGCGCGTCAGCTGCGCGGCGAGTGTGCCGCGCGCCAGGTGCCGAACGCGCGGCTCGCGCTCTGCCATGGCACGGGCGGCTACTTCTCGTCGGCGGCCACGGTGGTTTTGGGGGCGTGATGGACCGAGCCGCGGCGCTGGCGCATCACCTGCCCGTCATCGACGCCGAGAGCGCGCCGTTCTGGGCCGGCACGAGGGACCGCAAGTTTCTGCTGCGTCATTGCAACAGCTGCCACCGCAACCACTTCTATCCGCGCCACGCGTGTCCGCGCTGCTGGTCCGACAACTGCGAGTGGCGCCCAGCGTCCGGCAAGGGACGGGTGTACTCTTACACCGTCATCCACCACCATGACGTTCCGCCCTTTCGTGAGATGGTGCCGTACATCGTCGCGCTGATTGATCTGGCGGAAGGCGTGCGGGTGACGGCCAACGTCGTCGAGTGCACACCGGAGCTGGTGCACGTCGGCATGCCGGTGGAGGTGGTTTTCGAGCACGTCACCGACGACATCACCCTGCCGCAGTTTCGTCCACACACATCGTGAATCGGGAGCCCTATGGATTTCACACTCTCGCCTAGCATCGAACACACGCGCACCGAGTTTCGCGCCTGGCTCAGCACCCACCTTCCGGAGCGCAAGGAATGGAAGCGCTTACATGACCGGGGGCCGGCCGCCGAGCGCATCGCCTTCCTCAAGGCGTGGCAGCACCGCCTTTACGACGGTGGTTGGATCGCGGTGCACTGGCCCACCGAATTTGGCGGCCGTGACGCGTCGCTGCTCGATCACCTTGCCGTGCACGAGGAGCTGGTACGGGCCGACGCCCCGCCGCTGATCAACGGGCCGTCGATCAGCATCTTCGGGCCGACCTTGCTGGTCTTCGGCACGACCGAACAGAAGCGTCGCTATCTCCCCAAGCTGCTGAGCGCCGAGGAAGTCTGGTGCCTGGGTTTCTCGGAGCCCAACGCCGGCTCCGATCTGGCTTCGTTACGGACGCGCGCCACGCGTGACGGTGACCACTGGGTGTTGAACGGTCAGAAGGTGTGGACGACCTACGCCAACCAGGCCGACTACTGCATGTTCCTGGTGCGCACCGATCCCCAGGCACCGCAGCACAAGGGCATCAGCTGTCTCATCGTCCCGTTGCGCATGCCCGGGGTGACCGTTCGCCCGCTGCGCGAAATCACCGGCGACACCGACTTCAACGAGGTGTTCCTCGACAATGCCCGCGTCCCGGCGGACAGCGTCGTGGGGGAAGTGAACAAGGGCTGGCAGGTGATCCTGACCGCGTTGGGGCACGAGCGCGGCACACTGCTGCTCGTCGATCACGTGCGCCGGCAGAGTGACATGGCGCGATTGAAAGAGCTGATCAGGCACAAGGCGAAGGGAACCGATCGCACCACACGGCAACAGTTCGCGCAGTTCCACATCGAGGTCGAGATCATGAAACTCCACTGCTTCAAGGTGATGAGCGACCTCGAGCAGGGACGGCCGCAGAGTGACGTGTCGATCTTGAAGCTGTACGGCAGCGAAATGGTACAGCGCCTCGATGACTTTGCGCTGACTCAACAGGGCCCGTATGCGCAGCTCTGGCGTGGCACCCCCCAGGTATTGAACGACGGGCAATGGCAGTATGGCTGGCTGATGGCGCGGGCGATGACCATCGCCTCGGGCACCTCCGAGGTCCAGCGCAACATCATCGCGCAGCGTCTGCTCGGACTACCGCGGGGATAACGGAGAGCACCCGACCACCAACGGTCAGCGGTTGGATTGAGCCGCGTGACCGTCGGACTGGCAAGCGTCGCTACGAGCTTTTCTCGTCGGCCTTGCCCTCGACCTTCTTCAGGTCTTCGTCGGCCCCTTCGAAGGACTTCTTGAAGTCCCGGATTCCCTTCCCCAGCGCACCGCCAATCTCCGGGAGCTTGCCTGGTCCGAAGATGACCAAGGCGATCACAAGGATGACTATCAATTCCGGGACGCCGATGCCGAACATGGTTGATCCTCCGTGGCGGACGATAGCATCATTAGCAAGGCCTGTGAAACGGCCAACCCTCAGGGCTCGACGGGGTGGAGGGTAACGTCGATGTGCAGCGCGCCGGCGATGCGGTCCAGCTCGCGACGTAGCACGGTTTGGTCTACCGCTTCCGGTGCTTCCATCCGGATGCGCATGCTGTAGATGGGCGTACCAGTGCCGGGTTCGGGACGCGAGGAGGTTGACATCTGGATGATGTTGATCTGCTGGCTAGCCAGGCATCGCGCCACCTGCGCTACGATGCCGGCCTTGTCGACACCGACGGCTTGCAGCTCGAAGGCTCGCGCCTGGTGCGCCGCACCGTAGCCCACCGGCGCTCCCTCAAGTGGCCGGAAGAACACGGTAAGACGCTTCTCCCATTCGACGCGTTTACACGCCTGTGACAGGCGGCGCTCAACCTCCTCCCCTTCGCCGGTGAGTAGCAGGAGGACAGCGAATTCGCTGCCGAGGATCGTCATGCTCGAATCCTCGAGGTTGCAGTCGCACTCGTAAATGAGCTCTGCGAGATCGGCAACGATGCCAGGACGGTCACGGCCAATGGCCGACAGTGCGAACCAGTGCCTCATTGAACGCGGCGATCGTAGGGGTTCATCGCGGCGGCGTCAACCACTGGCGGCTGGAAGCAATCGTGGATGATACTTGGAAGCGTGAACCCGAGGAGATCGTCACGGAAAGGTGGGGACCGAGACTAGCAGCGAGACGACGCCCAGGAGCGCGAAGATCAGAGGCAATGGTAAGACGAATGGGAACCTGGCGTTCATAGGCGATGCGGACGCAGGGTGCAGCGCCTGTGCCAGCGCAGCGACAATCACCAGACATCATCGCCGCTTCTCGTACAGCGGTGTTGATGGGTCAAAATACTGGCGCTGCGCCACTGATCGGAGCACGACGACCCCTAGGCGCGCAGGAGGTGGATCTTCTTGTTGTCCTTGATTCCCGCCAGCAGCTCGGACACTGAAGCCGCTAGCTTGGGGTGGATCATCTGCGGCGCGAGCTCACTCAGCGGGGCAAGTACGAAGCGCCGGTTGTGCAGCTCCGGGTGGGGGACCTTCAATGTGCGCTTATTGATGATCTCGTTGTCGAAGAACAGGATGTCCAGGTCGATAATCCGCGAACCCCAGCGCTTGCCGCGCACCCGCTTGCGCCCCATGGCCGTCTCGATGCTCTTCAGGCGCTTGAGCAGTTCGTCGACCGAGCAGTCGGTCTCCAACTCGACCACCGCGTTGACGAACCATGTTTTGGCGTCACCGTGGGGCTCGCTTTCATAGAGGGAAGACTGCTTGACAATGCGGGTCGCCGGAAGCTTTTGAATTCGATCGATTGCCTCGAGGAAGTTGGCCTTTCGATCCCCCAAGTTGGAGCCTATTCCGATGAATGCCCGATGGGGCATGCGTCCGTCGAACCTCCCCGCCCTGGCCGACGCGCTGGTTCGGCCGCAGGGTCGATCCCCGGGCAGCGTCGGCTTTCACCTCCAAAGTCTGCTCTCCCCTCGTCGGTGCTGCCCTGCACCTCCAAGGTGTTTGTAGGCGTTCCTTTAGCCTTTCTTTAGCGATTTTACAACTTCGCAGTCGGTGCGGCGTGCCCTCGCGGCGCGATGGTATCGGCGCTTGCTCGCGGTTCCCCACGATGCTACTGGCGTGACCGCACAACGGAATCCTCTGTACTGGAACCGCGGACCGGCGGCGTTGACAGCGGATTGCGACAGGTGGCCGACGACGGGAGCCCCGACAAATGCACACAGCCGATCGACTGAAGAAGATACCGCCTTACCTCTTCATGGAGTTGCGGAACAAGATCGCCCAGGCGCGCGCGCAAGGGGTCGATGTCATCAGCCTCGCTATCGGCGATCCAGTCGAGCCCACCCCGGAACCCGTCATCACGGAGCTGGCGCGAGCGGCACACGACCCGGCCAATCACCGCTACCCAACGGACGAAGAGAAGGGCATGTTGGGGTTTCGTCGGGCGGTCGCCACGTGGTACGCGGACCGCTACCGCGTCAGCGTCGACCCCGCCACCGAAATCATCGCACTCATCGGCTCGAAGGAAGGGTGCCACCACTTTGTCCTCGCCCGGGTCAATCCCGGCGAGTTGGTGTTGATGACCGATCCCGGCTATCCAGCCTACCGTGCCAGCATCCTCATGGCCGGCGCCGAGCCCGTGAACGTCCCGATCCGTCCGGAGAACGGCTACCTGCCCCGGTTGGCCGACATTCCCTCTGACGTCGCCCGGCGCGCCAGCGCCATGTTCCTCAACTACCCGAACAACCCGACTGGCGCGACGGCGACGACAGCCTTTCTGCTCGAACTCGTCGACTTTGCTCGACACTATGACGTCGCGATCTGTTACGACAATCCGTACATCGAAGTAGTCTTCGAAGACGAGCACCCCCTGAGCTTCCTGTCGGTCCCCGGCGCCAAGGACGTCGGCGTCGAGCTGAACTCGCTGTCGAAGCCGTTCAACATGACGGGATGGCGACTCGGGATGGCGCTCGGCAACCGCGACCTCATCGCCGCCATGTCGCAGGTCAAGGAGAACACCGACTCCGGCGTCTTCAACGCGATCCAATTTGCCGGTATCACCGCGCTCTCCAAATGCGCCGAGAACATCGGCCATATGCTCGGCGTCTACGCACAGCGGCGAGCTTTGGTGTTGCAGACCCTGGCCGAGGTGGGAATCGACTTTCAACCGCCGCGCGGCACGTTCTACCTGTGGGTGCCGACGCCCAAGGGTGTGTCCAGCATCGAATTCGCCACCCTGCTCTTTGAAAGGGCACACGTCGTGGTGGCGGCGGGGACTGCCTACGGTGAGTACGGCGAGGGCTTCGTGCGCTTCTCGCTCACCGTCACGGACGATCGCCTGCGTGAGGCCATGACCCGCGTCCGAAGGGCCTTGCGATAGGTCGCGACGATTTCAAGCTTGAAGAACGCCGGTGAGCCGGGCTAATCTCGCCGCAGTTCCGGATCACTCGCGAGGAGGGTATGATGCAACACGCTTTGAGGGCGGTTCTCATCGGCGCGGCACTGTGCGTGGCGACAGCGGCGGCGGCCGTTCAAGCCACTCCGTCAGCCTGCCCGGTTCCCGATGTTTCGGCCGCGATTGCTCAGGCCTGCAAGTGCGACGGCTTCCGGAATCATGGCCAGTATATGAAATGCGTCCGCAAGGAAGTGCGGGCGCTCCGCAAGCAAGGCTGCAACGTGGCCAAGCTGGCGCGTTGCGCCAGCACCTCGATCTGCAGCAAGCCACATGCGCCAATCGTGTGCTGCAACTCGAACCGGCACGCCAAGATCACGACGGCGGCCAAGTGCACCGCCAAGGGCGGTCAGGTGATGACCGGCGCCACCAGCCTTTGCAACGCTGGCTGCACCACGCCCTGATCTCTCGGACGCCTTCGGCAGCCGTACAGGCGGCGCCGCTGAGAATGGCGGAGAGGGAGGGATTCGAACCCTCGGTGGAGTTTTAGCCCCACACACGCTTAGCAGGCGTGCGCCTTCGACCACTCGGCCACCTCTCCAAGCGAAAACGGCTTGATTTGCTTACCTCGGCCCGCACCTGACTGCAACCAGCTGCACCCAAATTCACACCGTCGCCGAACGCGGCGCCCCGGCGGGGCACGCGGTTCGGGCTGCATACGCGGTGTGGGCCTACTTCGGCAGACCGTTCGGCGGCGACGCGTTGTTCACGTCGCCGGTGAGCGACTCCAAAAAGGCAAGCAAGTCCAGCTTCTCCTGCGCGCTGAGGTTGAGCGGCTTGATTTCCTTCGACAGGTTCGGGTTGGGCACGCCACCCTTATCGTAGAACTGGATGACTTCGGCCAAGGTCGCCTCGCTGCCATCATGCATGTAGGGCTCGGTCTGGACGATGTTGCGCAAGGTGGGCGTCTTGAACTTGCCGCGATCCTCGTCCTTCTTGGTCTGGTCGTAGCGGCCGAGGTCGGGCTTGGGCTTGTCCATGCCAACGCCGATGTCCTGATAGGTCTCGTCCGTGAAGTTGAACCCGGTGTGGCAGGCCTTGCAGTTGGCCTTGCCATTGAACAGCGCCAGCCCACGCACCGCCGATGCACTCAGCGCATCCTTGTCGCCGGCTTGGTATCGATCGTAGGGGCTGTTGCCGGCAACCACTGTGCGTTCGTAACTCGCGATCGCCTTGGCGATGCGTTCCATGTCGATCTTGTCATCGCCGAAGGCCTTCTTGAACAGTGGCGCGTACCCCTTCACGCCCTTGACGCGCTTCACCACCTCGTCGTGCGAAGGCATCGCCATCTCGACCGGATTGATCAGCGGCCCGTGCGCCTGCTCCTCGAGATCCTTGGCGCGCCCGTCCCAAAATTGCTCGGCCGAAAACACGCGGTTAATGACCGTCGGGCTGTTGCGCCCGCCCAGCTGGTGACCGACGCCACCGGAGGTGCGCGCGGGATCCGCAAAGCCGTGGAAGGGATTGTGGCAGCTGGCGCACGAAATCGTGTTGTCTTTGGAGAGGCGCGGGTCGAAATAGAGCAACTTGCCGAGGGCAATCTTGTCGTCGCTCATCGGATTGTTGTCGGGAACGTAAGCGGAGCCGGCCTGCAGACCGAGCGGCAGCGTCATCAACCATGTGCCGGATTTCAGCACCTCGGTCTTGGCTACCGCCGCCGGTTCATCGGCCCGGGCGGGGTGGCTCAAGGGTAGGACGACAACCAGTGTGATGACGGCTAGTAGCGGGCTGCGACTCACAAGCATCTCCTCCAATGGCAGGAAAACGCATAGCTGGACGCCAAGAGGCAGGCAACTGGCAGAACCGACACCCGGCTTCAACGTTGGGTCGGAGGAACCGGTGACGCAGTCGACCGGGCGGACGACGCGCGCACTGCCGCGGTTCGGCTACTCCGACTGGTCCGGACCACCGACGCCGTACTGTTCCAGCTTGCGGTACAACGTCTTGCGACCGATCCCCAGCGTCTGTGCTGCTAGCGTCTTGTTGCCGCCGACAGCTTCCATGACCCGCAGGATGTAGCGGCGCTCGACCTCCTCGAGGGCCACCAACTCGCTCGGATCGTCACTGACCACCAGCACGTGAGAACGACGGTACATGCGAATCTTCTCCGGCAAATCATCGACGCTGAGTTGCTCGTACTGAGTCAGCGCCACGGCGTGCTCGACACAATTGCGCAGCTCGCGCACGTTCCCCGGCCACGCGTAGGCCAGGAATCGCTCGGCCACGGCGGGGGAGAGGCCGGTGACGCGTTTGTTCGCCTGGCCCGCAAACTGCGTCAGGAAGTGCTGGGCCAGCATGAGGACATCACTGCCGCGGGCGCGCAACGGCGGCAGGGTGACGTGCACCACGTTGATGCGAAAATACAGGTCTTCCCGAAAGCGACCCTCCTCCACGGCCGACTCGAGATCGCGGTTGGTGGTCGCGATCAGCCGCACGTCGAACGGCACCTCCTCGTCCCCGCCGAGCGGCCGCACGACGCGCTCCTGCAACGCCCGCAACAGCTTGGGTTGCAGGGTGAGCGGCAGCTCGCCGATCTCGTCCAACAGCAACGTGCCGCCGCTCGCTTGCACGAACAAGCCGACGCGGGCGCTGCGTGCATCGGTGAAGGCGCCGCGCGCGTGACCGAAGAGCTCGCTTTCGAGCAACGTCTCGGGCATCGCGGCACAGTTGATCGCGACGAACTTGCCGTGGCTGCGGCGGCCACGACGGTGCAGCGCCCGCGCCACCACTTCCTTGCCCGTTCCGCTCTCGCCCGTCACCAACACCGACGCCTCCGAGTCGGCGATGCGATCGAGCAACTCGTACACCTTGCGCATCGCCGCGCTGTCGCCCAGCACCTCTTCGAACTGACGCGTCGTGCCGACGAGCCGGCGCAGCCGCTTGACCTCCTCCCGCAGGGCGCGGTGCTGCACGGCGCGCTCCAGGGCGAGGACCAACGCGTCCAGCTTGATGGGCTTGGTGATGAAGTCATAAGCGCCGGCGCGGATCGCGGCGACGGCGGTGTCGAAGCTCCCAAACGCGGTGATGACCACGACGGGCAGGTCGGGCCGGTTCGCCACGATCCGTTCGCACAGCTCCAAGCCGTTCAGCTCCCGCATGTTGAGATCGGTGAGAACGACGTCCACGTCGGTCGTCCCCACGAGGTCGACCGCCTGGTTGGGCGAGGTCGTCCAGGCGACCGCAAAGCCCTTTGGGGACAACCCCGCCACCAGCGCCTCGCAGAGATCGCGGTCGTCGTCAACGATGAGGATCCGACCACTCATGCGACCGCCACCTCGTGGCCACCGGCCGGCTGTGGCAGGACAATCGAGAACCGGCTGCCGCGGCCGACTTCGCTGTCGACGGTAATCCAACCGCCGTGCTCGGTGACGATGCCGTGGGCGACCGCCAGCCCGAGACCGGTGCCCTCGCCCACCTGCTTGGTCGTGAAGAACGGCTCGAAGATGTGCGCGATCTGTTCGGGCCCCATGCCCTTGCCATTGTCGTCCACCTGGATGACGACACACTCGCGCTCCGTACCCTGGGGATCCTGCGGCGGGCGGGTCCGCCGCGGCGTGACGGTGACGGTCAGCTGGCCGCCGTTCGGCATCGCCTGGATGCCGTTGAGCACCACGTTGGTCACCGCCTGCTGCACCTGATTCTGATCGACGCGAGCGAGCATCGCCTGCGCCGGCGCATCGTAGCGGAGTTGGACACGCGCCTTGTCCGCCACCGACGACAACAGATCGAGGGCGCCGGAGACGACCGGTCGCAAATCCGCCAGGCTGGGCTTGGCGCCGCGACGGCGGGAGAAGTCGAGCAGCTGCTGAATGATCTCGGTCATGCGATCGGCTTGCTCGACGATGATCCGCGCGTTGGCGATGACATCGCGCCGCGATAGATCTGTCGACCCGATCAGCTCGGCGCGCGCCGACACGACATTGAGCGGCGTACCGAGCTCGTGGGCGACGCCGGCGGCCAGCTGCCCCACCGTTGCCAGTCGGTCCGTGTGGCGGAGCTGCTCGAGCGCCGTGATGCGCGCCGCGGTCTCTACCGCCAGCCGTTGATGCGCCTCGGCGATCCGGGCGCACATCGCGTTCACGTCCTGCGCCAAGTCGCCGATTTCGTCGCGCTGGCGAAAGACGAGCGGTCCGGAAAAGTCCCCGTCGCCCGCCCGCCGCGTCTTCTCGCGCAGGAGCTCCAAGGGCCGGCCGACGAACCAGTACTGTATGCCGATGGCGATGAAGCTGCAGACGACCACGACGGTGATGGTAGCGAGCGCCAGCGCGAGATGGCTCATGTGGATGAACGATTGCTCCGGCGTCAGCGGCTCCATGAGCTCGATGGCGGCCGGGTGCGATTCGTTCACCTTGAGCGCCCCGTAGATGTGTCGCCACGGCCGCCCTGCGTCGTCCGTGCGCTCCTCACGCACCAGCTTCCCAGCGCGCAACCGCTCCAACTGGACGGCCGAGAGCGGTGGCCGCTGCAAGCCCGCAACCGCTTCGTCCAGGGCCCACAACCGCAGCTCGACGTCGGGCGCCCGGGCATCGGCACGGTGCATCAGCTCGATGGCGCGCGCCGGCCCTTCTTGCTGCCACACCGCCTCCATGGTCCCGAGCCACGCCAAGCCGAGGTGCCTAGTGCGCCGCAGATCCGCCGTGGACAGCACGATTTCCTGGCGCAGCTGCAGGTACGCGTACGCCGCCATGACCAGGAGAATCCCCAATACCAGTGCTGCGGTCAGCTTGCGCGCCAGCCTCATCGTCCCTCCGAACATCCTGCGATGAAGTGCAGCCATCGTGCCACGCCGGGGAACCCGGTGTCCAACCTCTGCCGTCGCCGCCCCACCGGCGCGTTCTGACCCACGTATCAAAAGCGCCCGGCGTCCGACGAGCCGAAGATGGGCGAGCGTCCCTGGGGCCGGTCCTTCGCAGTGGTTCGTTCTGACGCACGGCCGCAGCACCGCGCGCTGGAGGATGGTGCCCGGCATCTGCCCTGGCACAGCCGCTGCACAGGTGGCGAGTCGACGGCAGCAACGGGTGAATCGGTAAGTACCGCAACCACGGAGGACGCTGGTACATGGCACCAGCAGACGGAGAGGCACGCATGCTGACAGATCTCATCACCGACCTCGGCACGGGATACATCGACTCGGACTGGCTTGAGACGCCCACGGCGCGACGCACGCAGCTGCGTAGCGCGGAGCCGGTGACACCGAACCACGGCCCGAATTGCGGCGAACGGGCGCTGCTGCGCGCCGTCTTGCACGACGCGATCGTGTGTCTGACGGGCGAAGGGGTGCCCAAGCGCGAGCGAGCGCGGGTCGCGGCCGAGGCGCGCCGCTGGATCCGGTCGCGTTCCCGTGCCTGGATCTTCGCGTTCGAGAGCATCTGTGACGTGCTGGATATCGAGCCCAGCTACTTGCGGAAGCTGCTGCTGCGTGTGGCGCCGGACACGGCACACGACGGGGGTGGCGCGCGTACTTCCGCACAGCCGTCGCTGTCGCGACGCCTGCGTCGGGTCCGCATGCGCGGCAACCAACACCTTGGCGAGTTGCATCACCCGGGGCGGCGCAACCGCGTTGACCAGGCACGCGTCGCTCGACACGACTCGGAAGCGGACTGACCGCCGCTGCACCCTCGCCCGGTCCGCGCTCCTGACGCGATAGTCCGTCAGGGACTCCGGCGGGTCCGCCCACGCCCTTGCCGTGCGGCAGCGTCCCGACGCTCACGGCAGCGTTCGGGCATTCGTCGAGCGTGCTATAGGAGCGGTCATGAGGTCAGCGCAGCGTCGCCCCACGGCCTCCCTCGATCCGATCGGGTTGCCCCTCTGCCTTCTCGTCGGCGTTTGCTCTGCTGACGTTGGGCCACGCGGGACCGACGTCAGCGTCGTGATGCCAGCGGTTTCGCCGCGGCGTGGCCTGGGGGCGTGAGATGCTCGGCGCGCCAGCGGCGTCCGCGTCACCGCTCAGGGTGTCGGTGATCGTCCCGACGCGCAACCGCGCCCACAGCTTGCGACGCACCCTCGAGGCGCTCGGACGGCAGACGTGGGTCCCAGACGGTTTCGAGGTGATCGTTGTCGCCAATGACTGCTCGGACGACACCCCGCCGATGGTGCGCGCACTGAAGACTCCGTATCGTCTGAGACTCGTCGAGACGCCCACGGCAGGCCTGAGCGGGGCACGCAATGCCGGCGCGGCGGCGGTGCACACCGACCTGCTCATTTTTCTCGACGACGACATCGAGGCGCTCCCGGGCTGCGTCGCAGCGCATGCACACGCACATCAAGGCCACAGCGACCTTGTGGCAGTCGGGTCGTTGCTACCGCCGCCATTGCCGAGTCCACCCGACCTCTTCGTCGAACGGCTGCGCCAGCTGGACATCGGCTTCGCCGCGTCGCTGGCAAACGCAACCGCGCTTGACTGGTCGTGCATGATCGGCGGCAACTTCTCGGTGCAGCAGGCGCTCTTCGCAGCGGTGGGGGGGTTCGATGCATCGCTCGGCGCCTACGGTGGTGAGGACTACGAGTTCGGCTATCGAGCGCAGGGAGCGGGGGCCGGCTTTGTTTTCCTGCCCGACGCCGCCGGTTATCACCACCGACACGAGAACACCACGCTCACCCGTTACCTGCACAACGCGCGCGCAATCGGCAGCAGCGACGTCGGCATCGTGCGGCGTCACCCCCAGATGGCAGAGCGCCTGCATCTGCGGCTGGCGACGCGACCGCACACAGCGCTCGGCCGTCTCGGGCGCAACCTCGCGTTCACTCGCCCGCGCCTCGGTGACGCGCTGGCTGACGTTCTCCGGCGCACCTCCCGTCCGCTCGCGACGTGGCGCTGGCGCCGGTCGTGGAACCGCATCATGGATTGCTTGTACGAGTACTGGTACTACCGCGGCGTCGCAGACGCAGTCGGCTCAGAGGCCACGATGTTCGCGTACCTTGCGGAGGCAGCGCGTCAGACCGTCAGCGCGCCCGGCGGGCCCGGCGTTGGGAGCGGAGCGTCGCCAGTGCCTTGATGGCGCGCCGGCCGACGCCGCTCCGATTCATGGCCGGGACGGCAAGCGCGAACCACAGAATACGAACGAGGGTCATCAGCCGTTCGTCGCTCACGCGTAGCGCCGCGCCGAACTCGCGGCTCGCTCTCCTGATGTGACGGCTCCCCAGCCAGCGCAGGCCACGGAACAGATAGACGTTGGCATACGCGGCAGGCCTCAAGGCCCGCACGGCAGCCGGAAGATCTGGGTCGCTGAACAACTTGTCCAGGGGTGCGGTGCGGGTTTCCAGAACCAGTGCGAAGTGTGGCGAGGCTGGTCCCGTCAGGTTGCCATCATGCCAGCGGATGCACGCCAGCACCTGGTCAACGAAGGCCAAGCCATAGTGCCGCGCGACGCGCAGCCACATGTCCCAATCCTCATTGGCCGGGAGCGTCTCGTCGTACAGCCCGACCCGGTCGAAGCACGCGCGCCGCACGAGCAGCGCGATGTTGCAGGTGCAGTCGTCGTACGCCAAGCTGCGCAAGGCATCGCCGGGAAAACGCTCCGGCATTCCCTGCACGTGGGAGATCAAGCGCCCCTCGCGATCCATCGCTTGACCGCGACCATACACCACCCCAACCGCCGGCCGCGCATCGAGGACAGGAACCAGCGCCGCCAACATGTGCGGCAGCCAGCGGTCGTCCGAGTCCAACCGCGCAACATAATCACCCCGCGCACTGCGCACGCCGGCGTTCATCGCGGCGCTGATCCCGCGATGATCCTGGTAGAGGTAGCGGACCCGCGCATCGTCGAACGCTCCGACCAACGCCGCAGTGCCGTCCGTCGAACCGTCATCGACGACCACCACCTCGAAGTCGTCGAACGTCTGGGCCAACACACTGCCGATCGCCTCGGCCAGGTAGCCCGCCCGGTTGTAGGTTGGCACGATGACCGTCACTCTCGGTGTACGCATGGAGGCCGCAGGAGAGGATAGTAGCCACTTCCCGGCGCCCTGCAAACGCACCGGCGGCCGAGCCGATGGCGGCGCCCTATCTCGCACGACCACGGAGCGCTATAGCCACGGCGTGCGGACGGATCATCATCTCGCCGGCCCGCGCCTCGACCAGCGAGGTGTGCGGCACAGCGATCACGGGAGGCGCGGGTGAGGCGCCGCTGGAAACGCGCTGCCGCCGGTGGACTCGCCGCCGCGGGCAGCGTTTTCGTCCTCCTCGCTGTCATCGCTCCAAGGTTTGTGGATTTCGGCGCGGTGCGCGACAAGCTGACTCGCGAAGCCTCCGCCCGATTGGGCGGGGCGGTCACCGTCGACGCCATCCGCTTCGCCCTCTTGCCGTCGCCTCACTTCGTCCTCGATGGGGCACGCGTCGAGTTCCCGGGGCAGCTCCAGGCGCACCTCCCGTCCGTGTCCGCCTATCCGAGGCTGCTCGGCCTGCTCTCCGGGCGGATCGAGCTGGCGGCGCTTCGCCTCAACAGCCCCGACGTCCATGTGCAGCTCGCGCGCGCAGCCAGCAGCCCCAGCCCGGCGGCAACCCCCATGTCCGTGGCTGCGCTCAAGCCCGCCGTGGCCGCGGCGGTGCAAGCCGTATCGTCGCTCGCCAATACCTACGCGCCCGGCTTGGTGATCGCCGTCAATGGCGGGACCCTGCGTCTCTCAGGCGCGCAAGACGAGGATCTTACGTTTGCGGACCTGCGCGTCCGTGCAACGCTGGCAGCGACGCGCCTCACCTTACAGGTCACCGGCGCGTCGACTCTCTGGGAGCACATGTCATTGGACGGCTGGGTGGACCCGCACAAGCTCGACGCCGGTGCACGAATCGAGCTGAACCGGCTGCGGCCGCATCTGCTTGCCGCCGCGCGGTCCTTTGCGAGCGTGCAAGTCGACGACAGCGAGGTGAACCTTGCGGTCCACGCCGAGACCTCGGGGTTCGACAGCCTCGACGTCGCGGTCGACGGCTCGACTCCGGCGCTCGGCCTGCGTCGCGGCACCACGTCCCTGCAGCTCAAGGGCGATGCAATCAGCGCAACGGCGCATGTCGCTCAGCAGTCGATGGAGGTGCACGTCCGCGACGTGCGCTTGTCGAGCCCTCGCCTGCAGCTGTCCGGGAGCTTCGCGTGGAACCAAGCTACTCCGACGGTCAACCTGGAGGCGCAGGCGCAGAACGTGGACGTCACGGCGGCGCACGACGCCGTGACGTTTCTGGCCGGCGACGCCGGCGTCATCGGCACCATCTTCGACGTGCTACGCGGCGGCACGGTGCCGCAGATCTCGTTTCACGCACGAGGGGCAACGCCAGCAGACCTGGGAAGCGCCGCGGCGATCGTCATCGGCGGCCAGCTCGCCAGCGGCAGCGTGCACGTTCCAGGTATCGATCTCGATCTGTCTGACGTCAGCGGAGCCGTTACGGTGGAGAACGGCGTCCTGCAGGGCCATCAACTGGCGGCGCACCACGGGCGCGTCGTCGCCAGCGACGGGACGCTGCAGTTGGGCCTCGCGGGCGAGGCCCCGGTATTGGGCGTGGAGGCCGATGTCCACGCCGACGTCGCGGAGTTACCCGCGCTCCTGCGACAAGTGGCGCCCCAAGGCGCGGTTGCTCCGGTGTTGGATCAGATCCGCACCTTGGAAGGTAGCGCGACCGGGCATTTGAGCCTCGGCGGCACGACGCGGGACGTGAGCACGAAGGTAACGGTGTCGCAGGTGACGCTGTCCGCCGAGGTGGTGGGGGTCGAACCGCGCCTGCAACTCGACGGTGGCCGGATCGCGTATGAAGGGCGGCAGATCGCGGCGACCGATGTGCGCGTCACCGCCGGAAGCTCGACGCTGTCGCAGCTCGCGGCGCGGCTCGATTGGGGTGAGACGCCAGCGCGCCTCGATCTCTCGGCCGGCACGTCCCGGCTGGCCTTGCAGGAGATCCATCGCTGGTTGCTGGCCTCCGGCTGGCTGCGCGAGTGGAAATGGGCGCCCAAGACCGTCGCCGGCACACTAGCGATGGAGACGCTCCACATCGACGGCCCCGTCGCCAGCCCGATTGCCTGGCGGTTCGACATCGCGGGAGCCGGACAAGACATCGATATCGAATCGCCCCTGCTGCAGGAGCACATCGCGCTGCGCTATCCGGTCACGCTCGCCGGCATCCGCATCATCCGTGACCCGGCGCGCGACACCTCATTGTCAGGCACGGTCGCCGCACCGAACGGGTTCACGGGCGCCGTCGACATCGCATGGAACGCCGACGCCCTCACCATCAAGCGCCTCACGGTCCGCGATGCGCGCTCCAATCTGTCGCTCAGCCTGGTTAACCGCCGGACGGAGACAAGCCTGAGCTTCTCCGGTGAGTTGCACAAGAGCACGGTGAACGTGTTGATGCCGGAGAACCACCACCTGGCCGGGTGGCTGCGCGGAGACTTCCGCGCTCGTGTCGTCTCCGACGACCCAACGCAGTCCTCGTTCGACGGACAGCTCGAGGCGAGTGATGTCGTGTTCGGCGAGGGGGATACCCAGGCGCATCTCCAACAGCTCTCTCTGACCGGCAGCGGCGGCCTGGTGAGCGGTGATGCCGCGATCGATCTGGCGTCCGAACATCACGTCTCGGTCCACGGCAGCGCCAGACCCGCCGGCAAGACCCTCGTCCTCGACCTCGACGTCATCGCGGACGACTTCGACTGGCGTCACCTCGAACCGTGGTTCCAAGGCCAAGAGCGCCCCACGAGCACCGGCACGGGAGCGGAGCAGCCCTCGCTGCTGCGCGGCAGGATTCGCATCAGCGCACAGGCCTTCACCTACCGCGACTTCACGTGGAAGCCCTTGCACGCCACGGTGACGCTCAATCCCACCGGGCCGGTCGTCGATGTCACGCAGGCCGCGGTGTGCGGTATCAATACACCCGGGCGAATAGCGGTGACGCCGCAGGGGCTGCGGCTGACGTTCAAGCTGCTCAGCGTCAAGCAGCCGGTGGACGCCGCCATTACCTGCCTGGCGAACAAGCCGGGCCTCGCAGTTGGACAGTATGATATACACGGCGATATCAGCGCGGCGGGCGCCGCGGCCCGTCTAGTCGAGTCGCTGCGCGGACACGTCGAGGTCGCGGCCCGGCGCGGACGCATCTACCAGGGCGGCATCCTGGCCAAAGTGCTGTCGGCGTTGAGCGTGACCGGCGGCAACATTCCCGACATCACCGCCGAAGGATTCGCGTACGACAGCCTGGCATTGAAAGGTGACATGCAGGGCGGCTCACTCGCTCTGAGCGAGGGCGTCGTCGACGGTCCGTCAGCAAAGATCGTCTGCCAGGGCACCGTCGATCTGGTCCGCCAGAAGATCGAGCTGACGTTGCTGGTCGCGCCACTGAAGACCGTAGACGCCGTCGTCAGTCGGATACCATTGGTCGGCGGGATCCTCGGCAACACGTTCATTTCCATCCCTGTGAAGGTGAGCGGGGATCTGGCCAATCCCGAGGTCACGACTCTGCCGCCGGCCGCCGTCGGCCAGGGCTTGGTGGGCATCATGGAGCGAACGCTGGAGCTGCCCTTCAAGGTCATCGAGCCGGTGTTGCCGCGCAGCAAACGGTAGCTGCGGCACCGATGCTGGTGGATCGCTGGCGAAGCCCGCACGCGACGCTCCGGCAACCCCGCGTCTGTTGGCGGTCGATTCGTGATGATCATGCCGTTGTCGCCTGCGCTGTTCGGGGTCTCGAAGCCGATCATTCGGGGAATGAGAATTGCTCTTCGTCGCAGTTGATGCGAAAGATGGCGCACGCGTGCTCCCCGGGTGAGATGATGAGGGGGATG
>Ga0335082_10000678_pt1 | contig 35283 bp, 28 predicted proteins | sample Lox_Sample_41_FD_206718 | JGI IMG/M metagenome (GOLD analysis project Ga0335082, IMG submission 206718) | Soil microbial communities from Loxahatchee National Wildlife Refuge, Florida, United States - Lox_Sample_4.1 | ecosystem: Environmental > Terrestrial > Soil > Wetlands | place: USA... | reverse complement strand
GGACCGCGCTTGACCTGCCTCATCGCTTTCGATAACGTGCGCCTTCCTGACGCGGGGTGGAGCAGCCTGGTAGCTCGTTGGGCTCATAACCCAAAGGTCGAAGGTTCAAATCCTTCCCCCGCAACCAAGCAACTTCATCGCCGGGGCACGGGCCCGGCGATTTCCTTTCTAGAAGGCCACACTCGGGGAGGGATTTGAACCTTCGAAGAGCGCCGCGGAGCAGCGCGAGGGTTCGACTGCTCCTGCGGCGAGCGAAGCGATCTCACGGGAGCAGAACGCGGTCCGAAGGACCGCGGTAAATCCCTCCCCCGCAACCAAGCAAATCAAGGGGTCACGTCGCGAGACGTGCCCCCTCTTTCCTTACTGGTTGCGCGTTTCGGAGAGGCTGCGCCTCGAAAGGTGAACCCCGAAGGCGAGCGGGCGCGAGTGGGTGCAACGCACGCCGTCTCTGTGTACGTGGACATCGGCTCCGGGCCGCTGCGTGCGGCGGTATGCTCGTCCAGCGATCTCGTTGAAACCGCGCATCGACGACCCGATGACAATGCCCGCCGGCGCTCGCCTGGGCCCCCACAGGATGTGGGGCGAGAAACCCGTTCATTTCGGACCGTCTGGCCGGCAAAGCGCGCCAACCTGGTGCGTGCACACGAGTGGTGCCGCAGGCACGACCCGCTCGGCGCGATGGCTGAGGGTCGTTTCCATCGGGATGTTTGCCTTGCCGGCCGCGGCGCTGATGGGGCAAGCTCCGTCAGCTCGGCCAACCCCGGCCGTCAAGATGACGCTCGGGACCGGCAAACAGATCTACGACAGCGGGTGCGCCGCCTGCCATGGACCACTCGGAAAGGGGCACTCGCAAAGTCTCGTGGGCTTTGAGCGGCCGTCCACGTTCCCGGACTTCAGCGACTGTTCCACCTCCACCCCCGAGCCGGACAGCCAGTGGCGCGCCATCATCACGAACGGCGGCCCGGCACGGGGCTTCTCCGCGATCATGCCGTCGTTCAAGGACCAGTTGACCCAGGAGCAAATCGGCAAAGTCATCGACTACCTTCGCAGTCTGTGTACCGACAAGTCCTGGCCCCGCGGCAACCTGAATCTCCCGCGCCCGTTGATCACGGAAAAGGCTTTTCCCGAAAACGAGGCGGTGATCACGGGCGCGTTCGACGGGCACGGAACGGCCGCCATGAAGGCCCTCTGGGAGAAGCGCATCGGCGCCTCCGGCATGATCGAAGCCATAGTGCCGTACGTGTTCACACAGGACAACGGCACCCGGAGCTCGGCGTTCGGCGACGTCGCGCTCGGCTACAAGCAGGAGCTGTTCCACAGCATCGAGAAGGGGTCGATCCTGAGCGTAGGCGGAGAGGTGAGCGCCCCCACCGGAGACAAGACCCTGGGAACGGGCGGGGAATCCGCAGTCTTCGAATTGTTCGCAGCCTACGGACAAATTCTACCGGCCGACAGCTTTCTCCAGGTGCAGGCCGGAGTCGAGTTGCCCACGAACCGGGACGCGGTTTCCAGGGCGTGGTATCTCCGAACGGCCATCGGCAAGACGTTCAGCGCAGACGGCGGATTCGGCCGCCGGTGGTCGCCGATGGTCGAAGTCATCGCCGACCGCGATCTGGTCAGCGGCGCGTCGACGAACTGGGACGTCGCCCTCGAAATCCAGATCCCGATCAGCAAGCGGATGCACATTTTGGGCAACGTCGGCTACCGGATTCCCGTGAACAACACCGCCGACCGGCCCAAGCAGGTGATGTTCTACCTGCTGTGGGACTTTCCGGACGGGAGTCTCACGGAGGGATGGTGAGGGAGTGAGGGAGTGAGGGAGCATCCGATGCTCAAGAGATTGGGCTCGCTCTTCCCGCTCGTGTTGGCGCTCGCGGCGAGCTCGTCGGTGCGCGCAGAGCCGCTGCGAGTTCCGCCGTCGGGGGCGGCCACCTCCGACAAGATCGAGGCCCGGAAGAGCTACGGCACGCATTTCCAGACGTCGGATCGTTGCATCGCCTGCCACAACGGCATGACGACTCCAACCGGCGAAGGCGTCTCGATCGGCATCGACTGGCGAACCAGCATGATGGCCAACTCGGGCCGCGATCCGTATTGGATGGCGGGCGTGCGTCGCGAAATGATCGACCATCCCACCGCCTCCGCGGTCATTCAGGACGAGTGCTCCATCTGCCACATGCCGATGATGCGGTACGAAGCTCGACTGGCCGGCGGCGAGGGGGAAGCCTTCGCGCATCTGCCGCCCGACTCCCGAAGGCTCGCCGACCGGTTCGCCGACGACGGGGTCTCCTGTTCGGTGTGTCACCAGATCACCGAAGAGAATCTGGGCCGGCGGGAAAGCTTCGTCGGCGGCTTCAAGATCGACGAGAAGGCCGGGCCGGACGATCGCCGCGCCTATGGTCCGTTCGAAATCGATAAAGGCCACACAACCATCATGAAATCGTCGTCCGCATTCCAGCCGACCGAGGCGAAACACATACGCTCATCGGAAGTGTGCGCCACTTGCCACACGCTGCTGACGCAGGCGCTCGACGCCCGGGGCGCGGTGATCGGGGAGCTGCCGGAGCAGGTCCCCTATCAGGAGTGGCTCCACAGCGAATACAGGGAGACGCGAAGCTGCCAGTCCTGCCACATGCCGGAGGTCAGAGAGGACGTGCCGATCACGTCCGTGTTCGGCGAGCCCCGTTCCGGCGTTTCGCGCCACACGTTCCCCGGCGGCAATTTCTTCATGCAGCGGATGCTCAACCGCTTTCGCAGCGACCTGTCCGTCGCCGCGGAGCCTCAGGAGATGGACGCCGCCGCGAACCGCACGATCGCGCATCTGCAATCGGAAGCCGCCGTCGTCTCGGTGCGGAATGTGGACGTCCGCGACGGCCGCCTCGAGGCCGACATCTCCGTGGAGAACCTCGCCGGCCACAAGCTGCCCACCGCGTACCCATCGCGCCGCGCGTGGCTGCATGTGACCGTGCGAGATCGCGACGGCAAGGGCGTCTTCGAGTCCGGGGCTCTGCGTCCGAACGGCTCCATCGAAGGCAACGACAACGACGACGACGCGACGCGATTCGAGCCGCACTATGCCGAGATCACGCGCGAGGACCAGGTTCAGATTTACGAGGCCATTATGGTCGACCAGGACGGGATCCCGACCACGGGACTCCTGACGGCCTTGCGCTACGTGAAGGACAATCGGCTTCTGCCGCGCGGTTTCGTCAAGAACTCGGCGGACAGAGACGTGGCCGTCCATGGAGACGCGGAAGGGGACGCCGATTTCCTGGGTGGAGGCGATCGGATCCGGTACTCGATTGCCGTGGGCGATGCGCAAGGTCCGTTCCGGGTGGAAGTCGAGCTGTGGTATCAACCGATCGCCTATCGCTGGGCGATGAACCTGAAAGCCTACGACGCGGTGGAGCCCAGACGTTTCGTTGGCTACTACGAGGAGATGGCGCCGGGTTCCGGGGTAGTGCTGACACGGGCAGTCGCAGCAAGATAACTCGCCCCCCCGCCCCGCGGGGTCGCGCCTAAGCCTCGCAGAGACCGCCTCGCGTGATCTCGGCCCGAGAGAATGACACCGGCGCCAAGACGTCGACGAAAGTCCTGTGGCCACTGCCGACGTTACTGGATGCATCACCGGCGTCCATCCGACGGACAACCGGATCGGGAATCAGCGAAGCCGACAGGGTCTGATCTGAAACCTCATCCGCTGGCTACTCGAGAAGACGACGAGCGCTCTCGTAGTGTCTTTGGTAATAGGGCGAGAGGAGAGAGGAGACGTTGACGCCGCTTTCGCGGCTCGCGGCGTGGACGAACCGGCCATTCCCGATGGCGATGCCGACATGCGAGACGCCGCGTCGCGAGGTATCGCGGAAAAAGATCAAGTCGCCGGCCTCGATCTCGGCTCTCGGAACCTCCCTGCCGAGCCGAATCTGCCCCTCGGCCGTCCGCGGAAGGTCCACACCGAGGGACCGGAAGACGTGGCGCACGAGACCCGCGCAGTCGATCCCGGTCCGAGGATTCTCGCCTCCGAGCCGGTAGGGGCGGCCGACGAATTGGAGTGCCGCCTCGGCAATGCGCTGCCCGAAGGCCAGAGACGAGACGCCTCCGTTGGCGGCGGGCGGCCCTGCATCCCGCGCCGGGCAGGAGGCCGCGCTCGCCAGGAGCCAGAGAACCAAGAGCGGCGAGCTCACGCGGGCACCGGAGAGGGCGTCGGGGGCGCGGCCGTTGCGGTGCCCGCGGCGGTCCTCGCCCCATCGAAGCGAAGAATACGCGCGCCGTTGACGACGACGAGCAGCACCCCGAAGCTCTGCGCCAGAGCTCCCGTCAGCGGGTTGAGGACGCCGAGCGCGGCCAGGGCGATGAGCCCGACCGAGAGGGCCAGCGCCAGCCAGGCACTCTGGCCGATGATGCGGCGGGTGGTATCGGAGAGAGCGAGGAGCCGAGGCAGTCGACGCAGATCGGTGCCGAGCAGCGCCGCATCGGCGCCGCCGAGAGCCACCTCGTTCAACTCCGCGCCGACGGCGACGCCCACGTCCGCGCCGCCCAGTGCGAGCGCATCGTTGACGCCGTCGCCCACCATCATGACGGTGCGGCCGGCCGCCTGCTCGGCCCGGACGAACCCGAGCTTCTGCGCCGGCAGGACCTCGGCGAAGACTTCGTCCATGCCGAGCATCGCGCCGACCTCCCGGGCGACGGAGTCGCGGTCACCTGTCAAGAGCACCAGACGCTCGATCCCCATGTCCCGCAGCGAGTCGAGAGCCTCCCGGGCCTCCGGGCGGGGGAGGTCGCGCAGGACTAGGCTACCGAGGCACCGGCCCTCGAGGGCGACCCAAACCTGGGAGACGTCCTCCGCGGCTTCCGGCCCGACATCGATACGTCGATCGGTCAGGAGCGCTCGTCTCCCGAGCAGAGCAGGGAGCCCGCCGACCTCGGCGGCGACGCCCAGCCCCGGCTCCTCGCGCAGATGCGACGGGGGCTCGACGGTGATGCCGCGGGCGGTCGCTTCGGCAACCACGGCTCGAGACGCGGGATGCAGCGACCCGAAGCCGCAGGCGGCGGCGACCGCCAGGATCTCGCGCTCCGAGGTACCGACGGTGGGTCGAATCTCCGCGACGGCGGGAAGGCCCACAGTCACCGTGCCGGTCTTGTCGAGAATCAGGGTGTCGACGTCGGCGGCGCGCTCGAGGAAGTCGGCGCTCTTGATCAGGACGCGCAGACGGGTGGCCACTGTCATCGCCGCGAGGATGGCCGCCGGGCCGGCAACCACCAGGGCGGTCGGCGTTGCCACGACCAGGACCGTGATCGCTCGCGACAGATCGTGGGTGAAAAACAGAGTTGTGGCCGCGATCGTCAGGACGAGGGGCAGCCAGACGGCTGCCCGCCGTTCGAAGAGCCTCAGCACGGGCATCGAGGAGGCCTCGACGTCGGCCAGAAGCCGGGCGACCCTCCCGAGAACCGTGTCGGCGCCGGTTCCGCTCGCTTGCACCCTGAGAAGGCCGTCCAGTGCGACGGTGCCTGCGAAGACAGGGCTGCCGGGCGCGACCTCTTCGTGCAGCGACTCGCCGGTAATGGCCGATTGGTCCACCGCCGCGTGGCCCGCGAGGACCGTCCCGTCCGCGGCGATGCGTTCGCCCGGCCGCACCAGGATCACGTCGCCCGGCCGGAGCGCCTCGGCGGGGACGCGCTCCTCATCGCCTTCGCGCCACCGCGTTGCGTACGGCGCCGCGAGCGATCGAATTCCCTCGATCGCGGCGCGGGCACCCAGAGAGCTGCGCTCCTCGAACAGGCGCCCGAACTCGAGAAAGAGCGGGATCAGGGTCGCGGTCGCAAAATGCCCGCTGGCGGCGGCCGCGAGGATCGCGATCGCGACGAGCTGGTCGGTGGCGCGCCGCGTGTCGCCTGTGACCATGCCGCGGACGCCGGAAACCAGGGTCGGCAGGCCGACGACGAGCGCCGCGAGAGCGCAGAAGAGCTCCCCAATTTGAAATTGGTCAGGTTGCAGGCGAGCGAGAAGCGTGCCGAGCGCCAGGAGTCCGGCGCCCGCGAGACCCGTTCCGAGCCGCACGCTGATTCTGCGTCGCTCGTCGGCGCCGAGGGCGCCGGATGTCGGTGATGTATCGGGCCGCGGCGGATCGTTCATTCGCGTGCCTCGCCCTGGATCGCCGCTTCAGGCGGAAAAGCGGCCGTCGTGGATGAGAATGACGAAATCGAGATGCGCAGGCCCTGGTAACGGCCCCCAACGGGCGGGGGCACCCACCGGATGCTGCCGGCGTTCGCGACGGCGCGATCGATTCCGTCCCGGTAGAGGCGCTCGCGAAACACCGTGGGATTCGATCGGTACTCCCGCGCGAGGTCCCGGAAGGCCTGCGCCTCGCCGCTAGCGAGCGAAAGGTCCGCCGCCGCCGCGGCGCGCGCGCCCTGCACCGTGGCTTCCACCGACGCCTGCGCCTGAGGGACGGCGGCCTGCGCGTAAGCGAGGGCATCCTTCCTCCTCGTCTCCGCGCCGATAAAGGCGCTCTGAACGGCGTTGAAATCCGGCGCGAGATCCTCCGGAGGCGCCAGGCGGATCAGCTCGATGGAGGTCAGTTCCATGCCGCTTTCTACGGCGTCCAGTGCGGCCTGGGTGCGGCCGACCGCGGCCGCGATCAGGTCCTTCCGGCCGTCCGAGAGAACGCGGTCGACGCCCATCTCGCCGAGCGAACGGACCATCGCAGCGGTCACCTCGACGCGGAGGATGTCCTCGGCCTGCGCTCCGTAGAGCGAAAACGCCGCGGGATCCTTCACACGATAGCGAGCCACCATTTCCACATGCACGATGTTGCGGTCGCCCGTCAGGGCATAGCCTGAGAGCGGATTGAGGCTGTGGAAGCCCTCACCACCACCTTGTGCGAGCGTCTTCACAGCGACCTCGAAAACGCGCTTGACCTTGACGCGCACGACCTCGTCGATGGGCTTTGGAAATGCGAACAAGAGTCCCGGGCCGTGCTCCCGAAGCGCCGGCGACGCTCCGATGAGCCTTCCCCAGCGCAGAACGACCGCCACCTCGTCCGGCCGGATGACGGTGATTCCCGACACGGCATAGAGAGCGGCCATCGCGATGACCCACCAGTGCATCCGCTCCCAGACCCTTTCCAGGGAGCGAGCGATCGGCGCGCCGAGCTTCCGGGCCTCGGAAAAACGAGCCGAGCGCCTCACTCCGATGCCCTCGCGCGGCCGGCGTTCGTCGGCCCCTTTCCCTGGAGGAGGGAGAACGGCTCGGCATCCGTTCGCAGGATGAGCGAGGTACTTCCCGTGACGAGCTTGTCGAGCGACGCGAGCGAGCGCGTGAAACGGAAGAGCTCGGGGTCGATCCGGTGCGCGTCCGCGTACGTCTTCGCCACCTGCGCGGCAGCCTCGCCTCGGATTCGCGCCTCCTCCTCGGTGCCGCGGGCGCGGATACGAGCCGCCTCCAGGTCCGCCTCCGAGCGCACGCGGCTCGCTTCGCGCTCTCCCTCCGCGGCGAATTTCGCGGCGAATTGCCGGCGCTCAGCGCGCATCTGTTCGAAAACCGCGGTGACGTTGACCTCCGGCAGCGCGATGCGCTCGACTCGGATTTGCTCGATCGCCACGCCGTACGTGCGCAGGGCCAGTGGGGCGGTCGCGGCCAGCAGCTCCGCCTCGATCTCGTCCACCCGCAGGTCGGCGGGGTCGGTCGAGACGAGCGCCGACAGGGCGTGGCCTCCCAGTGTTCCGATCGCGGCGTTCGTCAGGAGACCGTCGAGCTTGCCTTCGGCGCCGCTCTCCTCGCCGATGGCCTGCACGAAGGCCAGAGGGTCGCCGATGCGCCAGATCACGAAGGCGCGGACGATGATGTTCTTCTTGTCGCGCGTCAGCATCTCCGTGTGACCGGTCTCGTAGACACGCCGCCGCATGTCGAGAAGGATCTCGCGGTCCACGGGCCAGGGAAGCTTCCAGTGCAGGCCGGGCGTGGTGGCAGCTCGCAGCGGCCGCCCCAACCGTGTCACCAGGGCGGCCTGTCCCTCGCGAACCACGATGGCCGTCGCGTAGAACACGAGGCCCGCCAATGCCAGGGCTCCGGCGATCGCTCGCAGCCGGCGCTGCACTTTCACGGCATCAGCCACAGTTCACCTCCATCCCTCGGAATGCGGGTGTCGAGGACGATGAGACGTCGATTCGCGAGGCCCTGCTCGAGCGTTTCCAGACGCCGCCGGAACGCGAATTCCCGCGGGTCGGCTCGAAATTGAGATTCGAGAGTCCGGAAACTCCAGGCCTCGCCCGCCGCGCGAGCGCGCAGCTGGGCGGCATCCGCTTGGGCGGTATCGAGGCGCTGGACGACCTCGGCCTGCGCGGCCGGCACGGTACGGTTTCGGTAGGCCTCGGCATTGACCTCGGCCGTGACCTTGCCGAGCTCGGCGGAGGAGACGGACTGATACTCGGCCGCCACCGTGACCGGGGGATGCATTCCGCCGACGGTGAAGGCCACGACCTCGACTCCGAGTCCCAGGTCGTCGGCGTCCCGCTGGACCGCAGCGAGCATGCGGCCGGTCAACAGCGACACGTTCTCCGACAGGGCCTCGTCGAGGGTTCGGTTCACGGTGGCGCGCATGACTGCCCGGTAGGCGACGGCGCGAAGGGCGTCGGTCGGGTTCCGGAAGCTGTAGCGCCAGGCGCGCGGGTCGCGGACGCGGAACTGCACGACGGCGTCGATCGTGATCAGGTCGCGGCCGTTACCGAGCAGCAACGTGTATTCGTTTTCGGCGTGCTGGCGTGCCCAGAGGACGTCTTCGGGGCCGCTCGACGGCTCGACCCCCTCGTGGCCGATGGGGAGCGCCTGAATCCTTCGAACCGGCAGGCGGAAGACGCGGTCGACGGGCCAGGGCCAGTGGCCGTGCAGGCCGGGCTCCAGAGGTGGACCCACGATCGGCACGCCGAGGCGCTCGACCAGTCCCTGTTCCCCCAGGTGAACCACGGTGAGCGAAGTGGAGAGCCAGCCTAGAACGAGGAGTCCGGCGAGGAGCGGCTCGACGCTGCGCCGAACGACCGAAAGGGCCCAGGTCGAGCGCAGATCGATCCCGAGCTGACGCTCGGCACTGTCGAGAAGGCTGCCGATCGGGTTGGCCCGGCTGCCCAGGGCGGAAAGAATCGGGGAGCCGAGGGGAAACTCGGGCGCGGCTCGCTCCGCCCTCGGCCGAACCCTCAAGAGGCTCCATGAAATCGAGGCGACCAGCCCGAGGATCGCGAAGTGCACCAGGCGTGCGGCCGTCTCCTGCGCGAAATACACAAGCAGCGTTGCGAGCGCGGCCAGGACCAGTCCCCACGCGACGAGCCGAGCGGCGCGGGCGAGGCCGACGGCCTCCGGAAGCGCCGACTCCGAAAGCGACGCGAAGTAGCGGGCCGCGATCGCCGCCACCGCCGCCGCGGCCAAGCACAGCGCGCCGACCAGCCCCGCGATCGACACCGGAAGCGAAGCGAGCGGCGCGTTGAAGGCGAGTGGGATAACTCCGACGGTTCCGGCGAGCCCGGCCATCCAACGGATGGCCTCGACCGCTCCGAGCTCGCGGATCCGGCGGGCGATCATCCTGAATCGCCTCGAGCTCACGGCGTCCCGAGGGCTCAGGCGGCGCTGCGGCGCAGGAGCATCGTCCGCCGCGAACGCCTCGCTCGCTTCGGGATCGGGCGCGGCCGCCGGCGCTTTCGCGGGTGCGTCGGGGCGCAGGCCGCCCTCTGCCTTGTCGGCTCCCGGCCCGTTTACGGGGGGTGAACTCCGGGACCGGGAGTGAGCGGCCACGGCCACCCCCACCAGGACGAAGAACGCAACGCCGAGGAGCAGGGCGACTGCGAGAAGCTGCGGCTGGCGGAGCGCGCCCCTCCCGTAGGCCGCAGCCGCCGATCCGGCCAGAGTGACACCGGCGAGGAGGAGAACGACTCCTCGATAGGGGTCGGCGATCGATTTCGGGACCCGGTCTCGCATCCGAACACCTGAAATGGGTTGGGGCGGGCGCGATAACACACCCGTCGGTCCACAAGTCCCAAACGCGCTGTCGCCGCCGAAAGGCTTGCGGCGAGACGGTTCGGGGGCGGCTCGTCAGGCGGCGGGCGGAGCTCGCCCGACGGGAACGGGATGAGCGTTCTTTTCAGGACAGGAGACCGGGATGGTCTCGAGGAAGGTCGTGGGCGGCGCGGGTTTCGGGCTCGTTATGGTCACGAGCGAAAAAGCGGAAGCGTGACAGGCGAGGGCGCACAGGTCGCAAGGACCGCGCACCTCGTCCTGGGAGGCGGAGTGCCAATGAACCGTCCAGGTGAGCGGCACGAGCGCAATGGCAACAAGCAGGGCGCCTTTCGCCCAAGCGCCAGCGCTGCTCCGCCGGGTTCTCACGTCGACCGGATCATACTCCTGTCGGAGGAGGACGGTGCGACACGCCTTCCTACCCTTCGGATCTGGGGTCCGAAGGAAACCCGGAAGCAGACTCCGGGCTAAGCGCAGCGGAAGCGGTCCTGAAGGTCGAGCGAAAGTCGGGCGCTTTGCAGCCGACTCAGGCCTACTCCAGCCGACTCGACAGCCCTCGGAAGTCGTTGCCTGTCGGCTCTTTTCGTTTCCTGTAGACGATTGACTCGCCCTCATAACCCAAAGGTCGAAGGTTCAAATCCTTCCCCCGCAACCAACATTCTTGACGGCCGAGAGTGTTCTCCCGGCCTTTCTATTTCTCGGTTGCTGACGGGGAGAGATTCGAAGCCGGTAAGTGCGTCGAGTGATCTGCACTGCTAACGTGGCACACGGCTCGCGTCCCCGAGGACTCCCTGCCTTGCCGAAGTGCGTCGGAATCGCCGTCGCCAATTGTGGTTGGAAGGGACTCATTCATGCTCATGCCGCGACTTGCATGCCGTCTGGTCTTTCCGATCGGACGCCCGAGCGCGGGACGCCCGGGTCTTGGCAGGTCGTGCGAAAGTCGGGAGTGAACGACTCCGCGGCTCCGGTGCGCCCCCGTCATCGACGCGATGACCGCTCGAGCATGGCGGGGGCCGGGCGGGTCGATCTGATGTGAGCCGTCTCTCCCCGGGATAGAATCCCGCTTCCGAAACGGAGAGGGAGTCATGTCGCTCCTCGTCAAGTTCAACCTGATCCTGATCCTGTGTTTCGGAATCGCGCTCGTGCCGGCGCATCTGATCACCCAGGACCTCCTTCAGAAGAACGCCCGCACGCAGGTCGTCCAGCAGGCGCGTCTGATGATGCAAACCGCCCTGGCGACGCGTGGCTACACCAACAAGCAGATCAAGCCGCTGCTTGCCGCGCGCCTGGCCGAGGAGTTTCTGCCGCAAACGGTCCCGGCCTATTCCGCAACGGAAATCTTCAACATGTTGCGGGAAACGCATCCCGAGTACATGTACAAGGAGGCGACGCTCAACCCGACCAACCCTCGCGACCGCACGGTGGACTGGGAGGCGGACGTGGTCAACGCATTCCGCTCGGACACGAAGCTGACGGAAATCATCGGTGAGCGGGATGCGCCGCTCGGGCGCGCGCTCTACCTGGCCCGACCGATCACGATCATCGACCCGGGCTGTCTTTCTTGCCACACCACGCCCGAGATGACTCCCGCCTCCGTCGTGAAGAGGTACGGTACATCCGGTGGCTACGGCTGGAAGTTGAACGAGATCGTCGGCGCACAGATCGTGTCCGTGCCGATGGCGGTGCCCCTCCAAATGGCGCTCCAGGCGCATCGGGCGATGCTCGTCGCGCTCGTGGGAGTCTTCGCGTTCATCCTCGTGCTCTTGAACATGATGTTGTGGTTCACGACCATCCGCCCCATCCGCCGGCTCTCGCAAATGGCCGACGAGGTTTCGACGGGCAACCTCGAGGTCCCGGAGGTCCGACTCCGCAGCCGGGACGAGGTGGCGGCGCTGGCAGGGTCCTTCAATCGCATGCGCATCAGCCTCGTGAAGGCGCTCAAGATGCTCGAAGAGGAGTAAAGGTGTCGAGGGCCGCCAGCGTTTGACAGAACAAAGCCTCGCGGGGCGGCGGTTCGGCGCTTACGAGGTCCTCGAGGAACTCGGCTCCGGGGGCATGGGAAAGGTCTATCGCGCGAAGAACGTTACGCTCGAGCGCATCGTCGCGTTGAAGACACTCGCGCCGCAGTTCTCGGCGGACCAGGAGTTCGTGCAGCGGTTCTTGACGGAGGCGCGCGCGGCTGCGCGTCTGAACCATCCGAACATCGTCCAGATCTACGACTTCGGATGCGTGGACGGTACCTACTACCTCGCGATGGAGTATGTGGACGGTCAGTCGCTGCGCGCGCTCCTGAAACGCTACCGCTTCCGCGAGAGCGAAGCGATTCTGCTAATCCGCCACGTCGTGGCCGCGCTCGCGGTGGCGCACGCGGAAGGGATCGTCCACCGCGACATCAAGCCGGACAACCTCATGCTCACCACCAGGTTAGACAAGCTGAAGATCGTGGACCTGGGCATCGCCAAACACATGGGTGAGGAGCAAAGCCTGACCCAGACGGGGCAGGCCGTAGGAACCCCGGCGTACATCTCGCCCGAGCAGATCCGAGGCGTGAAGGACATCGACGCGCGCGCGGACATCTACTCGCTCGGCGCGACCTTTTTCCAGCTGCTCACGAGGCACGTACCGTATAAGGGAACTGGCGCGCTGGTGATGTCCATGCACCTGACGCAACCGCTGCCCGACCCGCGAATGTACGAGCCGGGCCTCTCCGAGGGGGTCTGCCGGGTGCTGCGTAAGATGATGGCCAAAGAGCGCGAGGAGCGCTACTCGAACGTCTACGAGCTCGACCGGGACCTCTATCGCCTCCAGATCGGCGAAGTGCCGGAGCCGGACGAACCCGCCGCGAGCGGCATCGCGACCTTGGTGAGCTCCGACCGAGAGGGAAGCCTTCCGAGGACGCCCGCTCCGTCAGCGTCCCCCGGCGGCCTGAGTTCCGCCTTCCCGCACCCGGAGGCGCCGCCCGGGACGCCGCCTCCCTCGACGCCCCCGCCGATGCCCACGGCGGCTCCGACTTTTCGCGAGGAGGATCTGCACTTCGTCGAAGTCGAGCTCGCCAAACATATCGGTCCGCTCGCGCGCGTGCTCGTCAAGAGGGCCGCAAAGTCCGTTGCCAGCCTGGTCGCGCTCGGCGCCGCGCTCGCCGACAACATCCCCGACGAGGAGGGGCGTCGCGCGTTCCGCGCCGTTGTTCGCGCCCGAGCAAAGTAGGAGAGCCCGATGGTCGGGCGATTGGAGGGCGCGTGCCGCCTCCCAGCCACCAAATCCTTGGCGCGGGAGATGAGGCCGGGATCCCCCGGCCTTTGCGGTCATGACGTTGGGTGCCCCTCCAAAGTGCGCAGGCGCACCCGGCGCTGGCCTGAGCGGGAGCGGGTCGCGCCGCTGCCACCCCATGCGCAAGCGATGCAGCGCCGGGCCCAGCGCCAGATGAAACCCCGAATTGCAGAGCACCTCAGAGCGATTCGAGGACTTTCCTCATGTCTACGTTGCTTCCGCCTGGAGATGCGCCTCGACGAACCACAGCCACTTGTCCATGCCTCGGGAGATCTCCGTGAAGAGGTCGGCCGTACCGGCGTCGCCGAGCGCGACGGCCTCTTCGATAGCGGTGCGCACCCGGGTGCCGAACGCGGCCAGCGCGGACGAGAGCGCCTGGAGGTGACCCTGATCCTCCGCGATCTCTAGCGGGTATTCTTTCAGCTCCGACCGTTTCGCGGCGATCCGCAGCGTGCCTTCGGCCACGCCCCCGAGCTGGACGGCGCGCTCCGCGATCTCGTCCACGTACTCCTCGACCGATTCGTTGATCTCGTCGAAGAGCTTGTGGAGCGCGATGAAGCCCACCCCCTTGACGTTCCAGTGTGCGGTTTTTGTCTGGGTCTGAAGGTCGATGGCGTCAGCCAGGCGCCGGTTCAGCAGTGCGACGAGCCCCGAACGGGCAGATTCCGGGATGTCATTCTTCGTGGGAAACAGACGTTCTTTCCGGATCGGTACGGCTTTCATAGTGGTTCTCCCTTCGACGGCATCATCAGACCCCGTTTCCTGTCGTTTGCCGAGATCCGTTTGCATCATCCAAGAGGCAGTCGTCGGCGCGAGCCGGGCCCGACCCTCATATAGGATTCCGGGACTGTCCGGAGGCTTCCCATGAATCTGCCGCAGCGGTATCGGGTCGCACTCGCCCTGCTGCCGTTCTCCTTCGCCATCGTCGCGTGCTCCAGGGAGAAGGCCTCGGCCCCGGCCGGAGGCAAGGAGGCCGCGGCTCCCTCGATCTCGCCGGCGGCGCGCGCCGCCGTGCAGCTCGGCTCGGAGATCTTCCTGCGCACGCAAGCCTTCTCGCAGCCGCTCGGCGGAAACGCGCTCGCCTGCACGAACTGCCACCTCGACGGGGGAAAGCAGGTTGGAGGCCTGGCTCTCGTCGGCAGCTCGCGACGCTATCCGTGGAAAGGCCCGGACGGCCGCTCGTTCACGCTCGAGGACCGTATCGTGCGCTGCCTCACGCAGAGCCTCAATGCTCAGGCGCCCGCTCCGGGAAGGAAGGAGATCGCGGCCCTGGCCGCCTACATCGCGTGGCTCGGCGAAGGTCTGCCCCCCGGGCAGCCGCCGGCATGGCTCACGGCGAAAACGATCGCCGCGCAGAACATTGTCCCGATCGGGCAGCTCGATGCGGTCCGCGGTCGCCAGAAGTACGTTCAATACTGCTCCGGTTGCCACGGCCGCGATGGGCAGGGATACAGCGAGAAACGGCCGCCGTTGCCCTACGAGTCTGTCCCGCCTCTCTGGGGACCTCGCTCCTACAACGACGTCTCGGGCCTCGCTCGCGTCTACACGCTCGCCGGCTTCGCCCGGCACGCCATGCCCCTCGACAAGCCCGGGGACATCACAGACCAGGACGTCCAGGAGATCGCTGCCTACGTGGACGGGCAGCCGCGGCCAGCCTCCGCCAACAAGGACGCGTGGGACGGTAGCTCGCCCGAGGACGCCGTCTACGACACGCGCCGGTATCCGAAGAATCCGTTCCGCGCGCCTGACACGCGGTAAGGAGCCGCCTTGCCATCGCGGGCACGAGACATCCCGGCACCAGGCGATACGGTCCCGGACCTGATTTCCACTCGTTCGCTGTTGCAAACGCCGAGGAGATCGTAGCGAGAGAGCACTCCGTCGACAATCAGCGACTCGAGGGCCGGAGGTCCTCGGCGATCTTCGCGAAGGATGCGTAATGTCTCAAGAAGATGTGACGGATTCGAAGCTCTCTGCGCCCGGAAGGGGGGTGCGAGCGACCTTTCGGCACGGCGCTCGACTCGGGAAGCTCTTCGGAATCGAGATCGAGATCGACGCGAGCTGGTTCTTCATCTTCGTCCTCGTGACCTGGAATCTCGCGGCCCAGTTCTCTCAGTGGCATCCGGAATGGCGCTTCGCCCTCGACGTGGCGACCGCTCTGGCCGCCTCGGTTCTGTTCTTCGCGTCCGTGCTGGCACACGAGCTGGCCCATTCTCTGGTCGCCCGCGCACGCGGCCTGCCCGTGCACAGGATCACGCTGTTTCTCTTCGGCGGCGTCTCGAATCTCGAGCGAGAGCCCGCATCGCCCGGCACGGAATTTGTCATGGCGATCGTCGGCCCTTTGACGAGCGTGTTTCTGGGATTCCTTTTTCTCACTCTCGGGAGCAGGGCCCCGGCAGGGGTTCAGCTCGCGCTCAGCGATCCCGTCAAGGCGCTGGCTCACCTGAGCCCTTTGTCGACTCTTCTGTTCTGGCTGGGTCCCGTCAACATTCTCGTGGGCCTCTTCAATCTGGTCCCCGCCTTCCCGCTGGACGGAGGGCGCGTTCTCCGTTCCCTGCTCTGGGGTGCGACAAAGAATCTTCGACGCGCAACCCGTTGGGCTTCGCAGATCGGGAGCCTCATCGCCTGGTTGTTCATCTTCGCGGGAGTGGCGATGGTCTTCGGCGCGCGCGTGCCGTTCTTCGGAAGCGGCTTCATCGGAGGCCTCTGGATCGCCATGATCGGATGGTTCCTGCACAATGCGGCGGTCTCGAGTTACAGGCAGCTCGTCGTCTCCGATCTGCTTGAGGGCGTGCCGATCTCGCGCTTGATGCGCCGCGAGATGCCGACGGTTCCCACCGACATCACCGTCGGCCAGCTGGTGCACGACTGGCTGATCGGCACCGACGAGCGGGCCTTCCCCGTCCTCGAGAGCGGGCGGCTCGCGGGTCTCGTCTGCCTAGAGGACGTACGCAAGCTCCCGCGCGACCGCTGGGACAGCACGCCGGTTCGAGAGATCATGACCCCGGTCGAGCGCTTGAAGGTGATGCCGCCGCAGGAGGATGCCGCCACCGCTCTGCGGGAAATCACGCGCCTCGATGTGCGCCAGGTTCCGGTCGTCGATGGCGGTGATCTGGTCGGCCTCCTTCGCCGCCAGGATTTCGTGAGATGGCTGCAACTCCAGGCGGATGCTTCGGCGGTTTGAGCCGGTCGTCCAACGCCTGCTGTAACTTAACCCCGTCGTCGGTCAGGGGCCATGCGAAGCTCCCGCCAGGCGGCGATTCCTCGAAGCTGCCCGGCCGACCAAGCCCATTCCGCCAGACCTGAAGATTCATCCGAGGTTCACGGGGAGCTCTTGACCTAACTCGTACCAAACTGGTCCGTCTCGTAGGTCGTACTTTCATGTTTGCACGGGTGGTCGTGACGAGACAGTACGAGAGAGTACGACCGGAATCGCCCGAATGGCATTCAGCTCACCTGAGTGAGTCACGCGACGGCCGCCGAAACCCGGTTCAGGGTTGGGTGGAGCGAAAGTCGGGCTATCTAGCGCCTACAGGAAGCGAAAATCGCCGACTCGAACATCTGATCGAGTCGCGTTTTGTCGCTTCTTTTGTGTTTAAGGCGTCTTTTCGGTAGTTCTCATAACCCAAAGGTCGAAGGTTCAAATCCTTCCCCCGCAACCAAGAAAATCAAGGGGTCAGCGGAAGATCCCGCTAGCCCCTTTCCTTATCTGTCCGTGTTCTTGTCGGTGTCTGGGCCGGGTCGGTCTCCTAGACCACGCCGCTCCGATCGTCGTCGTCTCACGGAATCCGGGAGAACTGCATCTTCACCGCCGAGGACAATCCGGGACCCGCCTCACGTCGAGCGAAAGCCGGCTCGGATCTGCTCCGAAGGTCACGGGTGCTGATAGGGCGCCGTCTGCGTGTCGTAGACGAAGATCGCGGCGCCCATCGCCACGAACAATGTCCTCTCCTCGGGCTGCAGCGATGGTTGAACCAGAACGCGGCTCGGCAGCATCCGCTCGATGGCCGCGACGGCTCGATCGTCTCGCGTGAAGATCGTGCCCGTCATGTACGGCGCGTGGATTCCTGCCGGTTCGATGACGTTGGTGGAAGAGGCGGCATAGCGGACGTCGCCCCGGGCGAGCACTCCTCCCGAGGGGAAGTCCGGGACGATCGGGTTCGATGGCGCACCGGTCCAGAGCAGCAGCTTCCAGGGCTCCCCGATACCCATCGTCGGAAGGAACTCGCAAAAGAGAGAGCTTCCGCTGGGAATCTTGAACTCGGCGCCGTACATGCCTGCCGAGAAGCCCCCGGAGGTCGTCGCGAGACCCCAAACGCAGGTGACGTTGCCCAGCGTGCCTGGCTCGGAACCCTCCTTTTCGAGACGGAACGAGAATCCTCCATCCACGTGCCGCCACTCGTACCCGATGGCCGTACCGAACACGATGGCCCCGTGTGAGAGCGCCTTCGAGCCGGAGCCGGTCTGAAGATCCTGCAGCACGTAGGGCTTCATGGAGGGCGGCTTGACCTTGCCCATGACGATGGTCCGGGTCCGCCCGGTGGTGGCGATGACCTCCGCATCCTTGAGCTCGGGCGGCAGTGGGATCGTCGTCGCGCAGGCGAGGCTTGCCGCGGCGAGGAGCACGGTGGCGAGCGTGAAGAAACCAGACTGACAGGGCGGATGCATGTCAAAGGACCTGACCGTTCTCAGCCGCGGGTCCTGGTCGTCAGGGTCCGTAAACTTCCGGGCTGGTGCGCTAATGGCGTGCATCGTCTCCTCCTTCGCTTCTCGCGAAGCTCGAGGAGGAGGCCGATGGGCCGCGGGCTCAAGCCTCGCTGGTGTGTCGTCGCGTCGCGCCAATGGCTATCTGCCACCTCACGGCCGGTTCCGGTCGGCGCTTGAACTTGAATCGTTCCTCACGCGCCCGGAGGGCGTCGAGATGCAAGCAAATCGGGGGTAACGGGGCTGATGCTGTGGCTTGAGAGACTTGTCGCTAGCGATATGAGGAAATTCCTGGTCGAGCGAAAGTCGGGCGGTTTCCAGCCGACTCAGCCCTACTCCAGCCGACTCGACGAGCCTCGGGAGTCGCTAGTTTTCGGATCTTTCCCTTTCTATAGGCAATTGGTTCGTCTTCATGACCCAAAGGTCGAAGGTTCAAATCCTTCCCCCGCAACCAAGAAAATCAAGGGTTAGGTCGAGAGGCCTGACCACTTCCTTGCTCGTGCGGCGAAGGTCGGCAGTGGACTCGCTCAGAACCACCGCCTCAGCCAGTCCTTCTCGAAGAGAACCTTGGCAGCGTGCCAGCGGCGTCCCGGCGGCTGGATCTTCACTTGCGGCAGCGGCTCCGCATAGAAGTCGCCCTTGCCGTAACCGGCCTTGCCGTCGCCCGTCTCGATGAAGCAGTCGCCCTTGCCGTCGAAGGACGCCCGCTTCCCCTTTCCGGTGATTGCGCGGGCGATGTTTTTCGCCACGACCTCCGCTTCGGCATGGGCGAAAACGCCGGCCTTGGGCAGCGGCTTTCCGAGTCTGAGGGGCACGCTCACGACGTCGCCCAGGGCATAGACACGCTGGTGCTTCGTCTCCATCGTCTGCCGGTCCACGGCGATCCAGCCGCTCTCGCCGAGGAGCCCAGCCTCGCGGACGACACGCGGAGCGCGGTGCGGAGGCACGTACGCGAGCAGATCGAAGCCCGCTTCCACACCGTTCGTGAATCTGAGAACGCGCGCCTCCGTGTCGACCTCTTTCACCTGGTGCTCGGGGTGGTACGTGATCCCTTTGGCCTCGACCATCTGCCGGACGGCCTTCGAGACGTCAGGACCGGCGACGCCCATGGGCCCAGGCTCCGCCGCATAGAGATCGATCTGCGTCTGCTCGCGGATGTTCCGCTTGCGGCAATGGGATTCGAGAAGCATCGCCGCCTCGTACGGAGCGGCGGGGCACTTGTACGCCGGCGCCGCCGTGAGGACGACGAGTCTGCCGCCCGCGAACCGGGCCAGTGCCTCTCGAAAGGCCTCGGCACCGGCCAGCGTGTAGAAGTTGTGGCCGGCCGGCGGGAGACCCGGTATCGTCTCGGGCGCCAGCTCGGCACCGAGCGCGATGACGAGGAAGTCGGCGGCAAGCGTACGGCCGTTCACGCCGGCTTCGCCCTTTCCGGCGTCGATTCGCTCGATCTCACCGTGGACGAGCTCGATGCCCTTCTTCTTCAGTCGCGCGAGCGGGCGCGAGATCTGGCCCGCCGTGCGGCCACCCGTCATGAGCCAGAGCAACGAGGGCGCGAAGGCGAAGGAGGCCTCGCGCTCGACGACCACGATGCGGTGTTCCTTCGGCAGCGCCTTGCGCAACTGGTTCGCCGCCACGAGCCCGCCTACCCCGCCGCCCAGGATCAACACGGTCTGTGACATCGGAAGCCCTCTCAGAAGATGAGCGCCTTGTCGGCCTCGACGGTCCACGTCGTCCACTCCTCGAGCGAGCCCTTGTGGGTTCCTTCCACGAGCTCCGCCTCGGTAATGCCGCGCGCCTCCCTGCACTTGCCGCAGACGCCGACCTTCCCTCCGCGCCGCGTCACCGCCGAGAGCATGGTCTGGACGTTGTCGTAGCCCGGGAGGACTTTCTGGCCGCTCTTGGCGCATGCGGAGCCGTCGCCCGCGAGGCCGGAGGATCGCTTCCATCTCGTCGGGCTTCGCCGGATTACCGATGCCGACCTTCGGAGGTACTCCTCGCGGCCGAGCGCCAGGTGGCAAAACGGTTTGAAGATCACCTGGACACCTCCGTCGTCTCGATGGGCAACCCCGATGCGCGCCACTCCGGGAAACCTTCCTCGAGCCGCCGCGCCTTGCGACGGCGCGTGCGCAGGATCTCCACCGCTTGGAACGCGAGCACGCAGTAGGGGCCGCGGCAGTAAGCGACGATCTCCTTGTCGCGCGGGAGTTCGCCCACCCGCCGGGTCAGTTCCGCGAGCGGGATGGAGACCGCGCCGGGGAGGTGCCCTGCCCGGTACTCCTCGGTCGGGCGCACGTCGAGGACGAGTACGGTGCCGGCCCTCGCGCGCTCGATGAGCTCCTCCCGCTTCACCGGTTCGAGCCCATCTGGCGAGGTGAAGTACTTCCTCACGATGTCATCGACCTCGGCCATGTGGCGCTCGCCAAGCCTGCCAATGAGGCGCGCGAGCTCTTCGACATCGTCGCCGGCGAGCCGGCAGCGGACGAATAGCCCGTCTTTGCGCGCGTCGACGAGGCGCGCCTCCCGCAGCACCTGGAGATGGTGCGAGGCGAGGGCGACCGAGAACGACGCTTCCTTGGCCAGCGCCTCGACGGTCCTCTCCCCCTGGGCGAGGATCTCCAGCAGCTCGAGTCGGCTCGGGCTGGCGAGGGCCTTCCCGATCTTGGCGAACTGCTCGTAGAGGCGGCGTTTGGGTTTCAGGAAGTGCAACTATTCAAACAGCCGTTAGAATAGTTCTGGCGCCAGGCCTTGTCAATGCCCCACCGTGACGGGACTCGCCACTCTTCTTGCCTCACACTCTCCAACGACAGCCGACAACGCACGGTCGCTCGGGGCCGAGGATGTCCTTCGGGTACTCCTGCAACCTCAAGTTCATTGCCGCGACCCTGACCAGACCCCGACCTGAGAGCGAAACCGAACGGGCCTCGAAAATTCGCCGGCGCGAGGTGATGTGGGCGCGTTCTCGATGCCGCGCTCGAGCGTTCCCCGCGCGCCTTCGCTCCCAACTGTCGGGGTCGGTCCCTGATCCACTGATTCCGGCGGCCCGGCTCGTGGCGAGCAAGGTCGCGGATTCGGACTGGCCCCGTTATGATCCTCTGCTCCCGGAGGTGCAGGAATGAGGAAGTCCTTCACGAGCTCGAATCGGCTGAGGGCGGCGGCGCTCGCGCTCGCGGGACTGGCGGGCTTGGGCGCGGCCGCGGCTCTATCCGTCGATGATCACTTCCAGTGGCTCGAGGACGTGCAGGGGGAGAAGGCCCTCGCCTGGGCTCGGGAGCAGAACGCGAAGACGACCGCGGTCCTGGAGGCCCGGCCCGAGTACAAGCCCATCTACGCGCGGACGCTGGAGATCCTGGATTCGAGGGAGAAGATCCCGACGCCCGAGCTCCTCGGCGAGACGGTGTACAACTTCTGGAAGGACGATACGCACGAGCGCGGGATCTGGCGCCGCACGACGCTCGCTTCCTATCGCACGGCCGCTCCGCAGTGGGAGACGGTGCTCGACGTCGACGCGCTCGCGAAGGCGGACGGTAAGCCATGGGTCTTCCACGGGGCGACCTGTCTGGCGCCCGCGTACGTGCGGTGCATGGTTAGCCTCTCTCCCGGAGGCTCCGATGCGTCCGTCGAGCGCGAGTTCGATACGAAGACGAAGGAGTTCGTGTCCGGCGGTTTCGTCCTGCCGGAGGCCAAGTCCTTCATCGCGTGGCGCGATGAGGACACGATCTGGCTCGGTACGGACTTCGGGTCCGGGTCTCTGACGTCGTCCGGATATCCCCGGATCGTGAAGCTGTGGAAGCGTGGCACTCCGGTGTCCGCTGCTCGGACCGTCTTCGAGGGCCGCGCGGAAGACGTCGGCTCCGGCGGGAGGACCGAAATCCTGAGCGACGGCCGGTACGACCTGGTTACGCGGACTCCCGCGTTCTTCCGCGAGGAGACGTTCCTCCTCCTCGGCGATCGCCTGGTCCGGCTGGACCTGCCCGAGGACGCCCGTCCCCGCCTCTTCTTCCGCGACCGGCTCCTCTTCTCGCTGCGAAGCGACTGGACGGTCGGCGGCAAGACCTACCGCGAGGGGTCGCTTCTGGCGGGAACCGTCGACGACCTCCTGCGCGGTGTGAGCCGGTTCGACGTACTCTTCGAGCCGAGCGCTCGCGTTTCGCTCGGCGGCGTGGACCGCACGCGTGACCGCGTCCTGCTCCAGACGCTCGACAACGTGCGCAGCCGCCTCACCGCCGTTTCGTTGAGCGACGACGGCGGCTGGACGCGCTCCGAAATCCCGACGCCCGGGATCGGCACCGCGGACCTGACGGCCGCGAGCGACGAGTCGGAGTCCTTCCTCTTCACGTACGAGGACTTCACGACGCCGAAATCGCTGTGGCTGTCCGAGAAGGGCGCGACGCCCGTCCAGGTCAAGTCGATGCCGGCGTTCTTCGACGCGAAGGGGATGACCACCGAGCAGTTCGAGGCGACCTCGAGAGACGGCACGAAGATCCCGTACTTCGTCGTCCGGCCGAAGGGAGTGAAGTCGGACGGGACCGCCCCGACGCTCCTCTACGGGTACGGCGGCTTCGAGGTCTCGGAAGTTCCCATCTACAACGGAGTCATGGGTTCCGCGTGGCTCTCGCGGGGGGGCGTGTACGTCCTCGCAAACATCCGTGGCGGCGGAGAGTTCGGCCCTGCTTGGCACAAGGCCGCGGTGAAGGAGCAGCACATCCACAACTTCGAGGACTTCTCGGCCGTTGCGCGGGACCTCGAGGCGCGGAAGATCACGTCGCCGCGACACCTCGGAATCATGGGCGGCTCTCAGGGCGGTCTGCTCGTCTCCGGAACGCTCGCGCTCTACCCGGACCTCTTCCATGCCGTCGTCGCGCAGGTGCCGCTGGCCGACATGCGGCGGTATAGCCACCTCCTGGCCGGCGCGAGCTGGATGGCGGAGTACGGCGATCCGGACAAGGCCGAGGACTGGGCGTACATCCAGACCTGGTCGCCCTATCAGCTCCTGAAGGCGGACGCGAAGTACCCGACGCCGTTCTTCTGGACGAACACCCGCGACGACCGCGTGCACCCGGCCCACGCCCGCAAGATGGTCGCGAAGCTGGAGGAGCAGGGTCATCCGGTCTATTACTTCGAAAACACCGAGGGCGGCCACGGGAGCGGCGCGGTGAACAAGCAGACAGCGCAGGTCACGGCGCTGCAGTACGCGTACTTGTGGATGATGCTGGGCTGACCCCGTTTTCCCTCTCGCCTCATCGTCGATTCCAACCTCGGCCCGCTGCGCAAGAACCCGAGGTTCCAGAAGCTGCTCGCAACTGATTCCCGCTATCCCTCGCCTTCTTGGTGGAGCGAAAGCGGGGCTATCCGGCGGCGAGGGAAGCGACAATCGACGACTCGAACGTCCAGACGAGCCGCGTTTTGTCGCTTCTCTTCCACTCGAGGCAACTCTTGAAAAGTTCTCATGACCAAAGGTCAAGGGGGAGCAGCGAATGACGGAGTCAGATCGCCAGGCATGCCCCTTTTTCTCGTTGGCGGGCGAGGATCGGAGTTGCGTGTTCGCATGAAGCGCTTGTTTCCCGGGAGCCGACCGTTCGATCGGCGCCCTTGACATTGCTGTGAACATCGTTCATAGTTATGAACGATGTTCAGGAAACGAGCGATGGCGCGGAGACAGGAACAGCGCGAAGAGTCGAGAGACGAGATCCGGGAGGCGGCCCGAGCGATCATCGTGCGGGAGGGCTATCGGAGCTTCTCCATGCGAAAACTCGCCTCCGAGATCGGCGCCTCCACCGGGTCGACCTACCTCTACTTCCGCAACAAGGAGGACCTGTTTCGAAGTCTCGTCGACGAGAGCTTCTCGCGTCTGAACGAGTCTCTGAAAGTGCTCGCCGACGAGCCTCGGAAGGATCCCATCGCGCGGTTGAAACTCGGGTTGAGCCTCTACGTCGACTGGGGATGCCGCCACCCCAATGACTACCAGATCGCCTTTCTGTTGCCCGACCCCGGCCCCGGACCCTACAAGACCCATCAGGCGTTCGACGTCCTGCGCGCGATGGTCGCCGCCAGTCTCCCCGCAGGAAGAGCTCGAAGCGAGCGGGTAGAGATAGCGAGTCAGGCCATCTGGTCGGCCGTTCACGGAATCACTTCGCTTCTGATCCAGAGACCCTCCTTTCCCTGGCGCTCGAAGGCGTCCGTCATTGGCCAGGTCATCGACAGCGCGGTCGACGGAGCCGTCGCAGGTTCGCGCGCCCACCGCAAGAAGGGACACGGACGACCGAATGCCTGAGCTCATGGAAGCCACGCCGAAGGGCGATCCCCGCGGGCGGATGGCAAGAACCGAGGGGTCGGTGCGCGAATCCCTGGCCGTCTTCCTGGCTGCGGCGGCCCTGCTTCCTTTCGCCAACGGCGGCCACAGCGTTCTGGTCGCCGCGTTCCTCGCCCCGCTGTTGCTCCTCCGATTCACGCGTCTTCAGCGGCCTGTCTTGGGCCTCCCCACCACGCTGGTCGCGCAATCGATCGCCTTCGCGATCCAATTCCGGGGCATGATTCCCGTCCCTGGCGCGATCCACACCGTGGTCGTCCTGATCTACGCGAGCGCGCTGACAGTCCCTTACGTGGCGGACCGGCTGATCACGCCCCGGCTTCGGGGCTGGTCTGCGACGCTCGTCTTCCCGTGTGCCTGGGCGTCGGCGGACTACTTGCTCTCGCTATCTCCCTATGGGAGCTGGGGGGCGGCTGCCTATTCGCTATGCGGCAATCTGCCATTGCTCCAGATGCTCGCCGTGACCGGGATGTGGGGCTTGACGTTCCTCATCGGCTGGGTCGCTGCGGCAGCCAATCGCGTCTGGGAGCTGGGTGCCCGGTCTCCCCGCGCCCTCCGCGCTGCGGGCGTGCCTGCTGCGGTGGTGACCCTCGTAGCGCTCTCGGGCGGCGCTCGGCTCGTTCTCTTCCCACCCGATGCTCCGACCGTGCGGATCGCGTCGCTCTCGCGCATCGACATGACGCTGCACCCGGACCCCAAGGTCGTCGGGCGGTTCTTCCGACAGCAACCGCTGACCCCGGAGGAAGTCGCGACGATCCGCTCCCGCGCCGCCACGATCGCCAGCGACCTCCTCGAGCGCGCCGAACGGGAGGCCCGAGCAGGCGCCCGGATCGTCTTCTGGGGGGAAGCCAATGCCCCCGTGCTCGCCGAGGACGAATCCGATCTGATTCGGCGAGGCGGGGAGGTCGCGAAACGATCCGGAATCTATCTGGGGATGGCGCTCGCTGGATGGCATCGCGATGCGAAACTTCCCCTCGCAAACAAGCTCGTCGTGATCGGGCCCGATGGCCGCATCGCCTGGGAGTATTACAAGGCTCACCCGGTTCCGGGCGGTGAGGCCGCGATATCGATCACCCGCGACGGCAAGCTCCCAGCGCTCGACACGCCGTTCGGGCGTCTCACTTCCGTCATCTGCTTCGACGCCGACTTTCCCCGACTCCTCGCACAGGCGGGCGATCTACGAGCCGACATCGTGCTCGATCCCTCCAACGACTGGAAGGCGATCGACCCGTGGCACACTCAGATGGCTGGGTTTCGCGCGATCGAACAGGGCGTGAGTCTCGTGCGCCAGACGAGCCTGGGCCTGTCGGCGGCGTTCGACTATCAGGGGAACGTACTCGCTACGATGGACCATTATTCGGCCACGGAGCGCACCCTCGTGAGCCAGGTTCCGACGCGCGGCGTGCGCACGCCTTATTCGCGGCTCGGCGACTGGTTCGCGTGGACGTCCCTGGCGGGGCTTGCCGTCCTCGCCGCCTGGGGCCGGTTCCGCCGGCGGCATCCGGCGGACCAGCTGTCCTAAAGCGCCGGAACTCCATTTTGTCATGCGGTTTTGATAAGAAGGGAGTCCGTCGTTCGAGTCTGACCCGGAAAGGAGTAGACCCATGGCAGGAAAAGTGAAACCGATTCCCGATGGCTACAACGCCGTAACACCGTACTTGATCGTGGACGGGGCCACGGCGGCAATCGAGTTCTACAAAAAAACCTTCGGCGCCAAGGAGGTGATGCGGATGCCGGCTCCCGGTGGCCGCATCGGACACGCGGAAGTGACGATCGGCGATTCGCACGTGATGCTCGCCGATGAGAATCCCGACATGAATGCGCGTTCGCCCAAGTCGGTCGGCGGCTCTCCGATCTCGCTCCTGCTCTACGTCGACGACGTGGACAAGACCGTCGAGCGCGCCATCGCCGCCGGAGCGAAGCTGAAGCGGCCAGTCGCGGATCAGTTCTACGGGGACCGGACGGGAGGCATCGAGGATCCGTTCGGTCATCAGTGGTACGTCGCCACCCACATCGAGGACGTGTCGCCCGAAGAGATGCAGAAGCGGTCGAGGGAGCTGGCAGCCGCCGCCAAGTAGGCGACCGGAGCGAGGGGGACGTACCATGCCGTGGGCGGAGCGAAAGTCGGTCTCATGACCCCAAAGGTCGAAGGTTCATATCCTTCCCGCGCCACCAGAAAACAAAGGGGTTGGGCTAGCCGCCCAACCCCTTTTTCTTTGCATTTACTCCGACCTTAGGCCGTTCTCCAGGTTCCCTCGGAACCTTGCGGATGCCTCTTGGCCGCAAGTCCGACCCGCGTGCGAAGCGTTCGGGCGCGAGCGAGGATGGCATCGACGGACCAAGGGCCGGGGCCAGCAATCAGCAGGAACAGCGCGCTCATGATCTGCGCGTAATCGGAACGGATCTCGTGCAGCACCGCCCAGGCGCCCACTTTGGGCGGCGCAGGCGGGAGAGGCAGCGGCGACGTTCCGAGATACAGAGAGATCTTCGTGGAGAGGATCGCCACGATCATCTCGATGACGAAGGGCACGGAGATGACCCGCGTGAGGAAACCGGGACGGGGCTCGAGAAGTTCGTTGTGGCCAAGACGATCAGCTCCTGGCCGTTCCTGACGGGCGTCGAAGTCGACGCTCCTCCTGACGGAGCCGCGATCGTCGCCTTCGGCGACTCGTGGTTCGACGGGGATGGCTCGACGCCGGACGCGAACCATCGCTTGGGCGACATTCTCGCGGAGCGGCTGCAGCGGGACGCGAGGGGCGGGCGGTTTGGCGTCGTGAACGAGGGGCTCATCGGCAATCGACTGCTCCGAGACAGCCCCCGGGAGCCGCCCAGTCCGTTCGGCGACGCCCTGGGTGAGTCCGGCCTCAAACGTTTTGAGCGGGATGCACTCGGACAGCCGGGCGTCAAGGTCGTGATCGTGCGCTTCGGGGTGAATGACCTCGGGCTCCCGGGGGCGCTCGCCCCAGCGACCGAGTCCGTCACGGCCGCGGATCTGATCGCCGGTTACCGAAAGCTCGTCGCCGGCGCGCATCGCCAAGGCGTCCGTATCATCGGGACGACGATCGCACCCTTCGAGAGCGCGACGACCGCGCCTGGGTACTACACGCCCGAAAAGGAGGCGGTACGACGAGAGGTCAATGCATGGATACGCGGAAGTCGTGACTTTGACGGGGTGGTCGACCTCGACCGGTCAATGTGTGACCCGGATCATGCCACGCGGCTTCTTCCGGCGTATGACAGCGGCGACCACCTGCATCCGAACGACGCCGGGTACGCCGCGGCCGCAAATGCGATTCCGTTGCCGCTGCTCGGCATTCCATGACGCCGGATGCGAGCAGCAGGGAGCGTCCGGTTCTCGTCGCTGTCTGTCCTCGTCTCCTACGGTCTTGCCCCGAGCGCCCTTGCCGGCAGCAGGATCAGGGCCCGGAGCAGCTCGAAGACGCCCTCGACCGCGATTCCGAGCAGACGCAGCGGCAGCAAAAGGATCCACACGAGGGGGTAGACCACGAGCGCGAGGAGGGCGAGCGGCCAGCAGAGGAACAGCAGAAGAAGCCAGAGCAGGAACTTCAGCATCACTTCCTCTTACGAATGCGGCGGCGGCAGGTTCCCTGGGAGCCGATTCGGTCGCCCGTCAGCCGTTGACCCGCACACGGACGCCGAGTGCTCGGTCTATCGCGGCTTGCGGAGCAGGCACGCGAAGTCGTACCCGAGAGCGAGGCGGCCCGGCAATCCGTCGAACCCGCGCAGCACACGGCGGTAGTAGAAGTAAGGCGGCCAGCTCCGGAGTGTGGTGTGCCGCGCCTTGACCTCGGCGGCCAGTTGATCGCAGAGGCGCGCGAGCTCCGAGGCGTTGGCGGAGGCGCTGATGCTTGGCGGCGCGGCCACGCGCCCCTCTCGCGGGGGCCCCGAGGGAACCAGCCGCACCGCACTCCACTTCCGGGGCAGGTATCCCAGGGCGCGAAGCCCGCGGCGGATTCCGATCGTGCGAAGCCACACGCATTCGAAGCCGCACTCTTCGAAGAGCCGCAGGAGGTTCTCCCGCGAGAAGAACTGAAGATGTCCCTGGTCGAGCAATGGCAGCATGGGCGCGCTTGTCCCCCGCCGCCGGGCGATCAGCGCGTGAAACGGCCTCAGGTTGGCTTCGCCGTTGGGAGTGACGAGCCAAACCTGGCCTCCGGGCCGCAGGATGCGGAAGGTCTCCCGGAGGTGATCGCGCGGGCGAATCACATGTTCCAGCAGATCCTTCTGCACGATGAAGTCGAAGGAGGCGTCCGGGAACCGAGCCGCTTCAAGGGTCTTGCGTTCGACGGGGAGTCCGTACTGTCGCCGGGCGAATTCGACCGCCAGCGGCGAGATGTCGAGGCCGACGACCTCCCAGGCGCTGAAGCGCCGCACGGCTTCCAGGAGAAAGCCGAGCGCGCATCCGACCTCGAGCAGGCGCCCCGAGTGGGCGATTCGCTCGAGGCGCTTGACGAGGAAGAAGGCCTCCCGCTCGATGCGCTGTTGTTGCACGGCGTAATCGTCGAAGCCGATCCCCGAGCGCGAGTCGAAGTACGCCTCGGGGTAGAGCCGTTCGAGCTCGTCCTGGGTGATGCGTGGGCGAATCTGACGGAAGCCGCATCGCTCGCACCGATAGATCTTGACCGGGAGGTCGCCGACCAGGCTGACGTCCAGGTGGAACCGCATCGACGCGACCGCTCCGCAGACATCGCACGGTTCTTCGACAAGCCCGAACCCGAGGGTTGGCGGCGAAAAGTCCTCGCCTGAAAGGCCGACATCGGCGCGATGCGGAATCTGTCCCACCGGACCCCCTCGGAAGTCGCTAACCCGATTCTAGCGCTTCGAGCGCAGTGAAGGGATTCGGACTCAGTCGAGCCCGCCCGGCCACCAATTCCAACGGCCGGCCAGCCGCAGCAGAGCCGGTCCGATCACCATGCGCACGGCGATGGCGTCCACGAGGACGGCGACCGAGAGCGCAAAGCCGAGCATCTTGATCGGCAAGAACTTGCCCAGCGTGAAGCCGGCGAACACAACGATCATGATGGCCGCTGCGCTCGTGATGACGGTGGCCGTACGCGCCAGGCCCTCGGCGATCGCTTCCGACTCGGACAGGCCGCTGCGACGCGCCTCGGCGACGCGGGCGACGAGGATGACCTCATAGTCCATCGACAACCCGAAGACGATGCAGAAGACCAGGACCGGGACGATCGGGAAGACACTTCCGGTCGGTCCGGCCAGGCCGAGCAAGGTGCCGCCGAACCCCTCCTGGAACACGAGAACGAGGGCGCCGAAAGAGGCTCCGACCGAGAGGAGGTTCAAGATGACTGCCTTGATCGCGACGAGGAGCGAACGGAAGCCCGCAAAGAGCGCGAGGAAGGTGCAGCCGACCACGAGAGCGATCACTCGGCGGAAGTATCGAGCGATCGTTTCCTCGTAGTCGGCGTCGAAGGCCGGGCGGCCGCCGACGCGCATCGCCGTCTTGGGCAGCTTCGTCACCTCCGGGGCGGACCACTTCCGGAAGTCCCGCGCGAGTCTCTCCTGGTCGCGGGGTGTGAGGCTCGGGGCAGGGATGACCTCGAAGAGCACGGCGCCTCGGTCGCCGGCCTCGAGGGCCTGCCGGATCGCCGGCGGAACGAGCTGGAGAAAGCGCGGTCCGGCCGGCACGAGCGCCGGCAAGCACTGGACCCGCTCGACGCGCGGGTCGGCCTTCAGGCGCTCGTACATTCGGCTGGCGGCCGCCCATCCGGAGCGGCTGTCGACCGTGGCGCCTGGAGGAAGGTCGAGGACCACCCGCAGGGAGTGCATGACGTTCGAGCGGCCCATGGCCTCCAGCCGCCGGTAGGCGTGGACCGACTCGGTGCCCGTCGGAAGCCAGTCGCCGCGCGGCATGCCCGCGTCCAGGCGCCGGGCCTGGAGAGCGAGCAGCAAGAGCGGCGCGCTGGTGAGCGTGAGCGCCAGCACGGGTCGCGCGATCACGCGCCGTCCCCACCTCCGCCACGCCTCGGACCCCTCGGCAGCCCGGCGCGGCCGCGCGGGGCGCACCCGAAGCGCATCGATTCGCCTTCCGAGCAGCGAGAGCAAGGCCGGCAGCAGCGTCACGGACAGCAACAGCGAGAAAAGGGTGACCAGCAGCCCCGCCAGGCCGACGGATCGGAGCTCAGAGAGGGGGATCACCAGCAGCGCGGCGAAGCCGATCGAAACCGGGAAGGCCGAGAGCAGCAGCGTCCATCCGGCCCGGCGTGCGGCTTCCTCCGCCGCCGGCTTGGCGCGGTGCACCGAAGCCAGGGACTCCCGAAACCGGCTGACGGTCAGCAGGGCGTAATCGATGCCGAGGCCCAGGCCGATCATCGAGGACAGGCTCTGAATCAGGATCGAGATCGTGAAAGTCCGCGACAGGAGCGCCGCGATCCCGAGAGAGCAGGCGATCGAGAGGACGCCGACCCCGATGGGCAAGACCGAGGCAACGACGCTCCCGAAGGCGAGCAACAAGAGCAAGAGGGTCAGAGGCAGGACCCGAATCTCCGCGGAGCGCGCGTCCTCGGCGCTCGCGATGCGCAGGTCGAAATTGATTGGGGCCTCGCCCGTCCACCCGAGCCAGAGTTTGGGATATGCCGGCCGCAGCCGGCCAGTCAGCGCGGCGCTCTCCTGCCGAAGCCGCGGCAGCAGGACCTCGACAGGCCGATCGCCCGCATCCAAGCCGACGACGATGAGCGACCCGCCGTCGCGGCCCACCAGGAGGGAATCGGGCGCATCGAGGTAGGAGAGCGTCCCGGCGACGCCGGGCACGGTGCGAAGCGAGCCGACGATCGTTTCGAGAACCGCGTGCCCTTCGGGCGATTCGGGAGGCGGGATGCCATCGATGACCAGCAGGACACGGTCGGTAAAGGGCGAGCGGAAGCGCCTCTGAAGCTCGTCGTGGACGGCCTGAGCCTGGCCGGACGGCATTCGGGCGGCGACCTCGAGGTGTTCCTGGACGTCTCCGGCGGCCGGGACGAGCAGCAGGGCGACGACGCCCCAGAAGAAAACGATCGGCCACCGGTGGCGCACGACCCTTTCCGGCCATAGCCGGAGCGCGCCCGGAAGCGAGCCCGAGCGCCTGGGCTCAGTCGCCAATCGCGCCCACGAGCGCTGCGCTCCTGCAGCCGGGTGTCGAGGACCAAGAGGATGGTCGAGTCACGCGTCTCCTCGATTTCAGGTTTTCCAGGCCGATCATCGCATGCGGGCCCAAATCGAAAAAGTGCTTCAATCTGGCCGCCGGATCGGTCGGCGACCCGTGGGTGGCGCCCCGAATCTCCTCGGGGTAGAGCGCATTTATCCTCGATTTACCCGCTTGGGTTGAGGCGCCCCTTGTGGCGGGAGGATCGCTCGCGCGTCGCCGTTCCGCGATAATCCCCGGGCGTGTTGTCGATGTCGCGGGCCTGGTTCGTTGACCGATACGGCGGACCCGAACGACTCCAACTGCGCGCACGGCCCGATCCCGCTCCCGGCAACGGTGAGGTTCTCATCGAGACCGCCGCCATCGGCTTGAACTTCGCCGATCTCTTCGTGCGGGCCGGCGTCTATCCGCGCACACCCAAGCCCCCCTTCGTTCCGGGCATGGAGATCTCGGGCACGGTGCGGGCGGTGGGCAAGGGCGTCGAGGACATTGCGCCGGGGCGGCGCGTGATGGCGGTGCCTCTCTTCGGCGGGCACGCCGAGAAGGTCATTGCGCCGGCCAACCGCGTCTTTCCGATTCCCGACGACGTCGATCTGGTCCAAGCGGCCGCGGTCCCGGTGGCGTTTCTGACCGCGTGGTACGCGCTCGAGCGCGCCGAGGTGGCGCCGGGGGAACGGGTCGTCGTCACGGCGGCCGCGGGTGGCGTCGGGACGGCGCTCTTGCAGTTGCTCAAGGGGCGCGGCGCCAGGACGATTGCCCTCGTGGGCTCCGAGACGAAGGTGCCTCTCTGCCGGGAGCTGGGAGCCTCGGAGGCCGGTCTCTACGGTGCAGCCGACGAGATTCTCGGGCGCCTCGGCGGCGGACGCGCGGATGCGGTGATCGATTCGGTCGGCGGCCGGCTCTTTCGCCGACTCTGGCGGCGGCTCGATTCGGGAGGCCGCTACGTGCTCTACGGCTTCGCCGCCGCGGCGGGCGAGCGCGGTGTGGCGCGCGGGAAGGCGGCGCGCGAGCTGCTCGCGATGGGACTCTTCTCGCCGTATGGATTCGTCCAGGCCTGCCGGACGTTGGTCGGCTTCAATCTCTCCCTTCTCCCGGACCGCGCCGGACAGCTGCGGCGCGCCGCCGGGGAGATCTTCGAGGCCTGGAAGGCCGGGCGGATTCGCGCGATCCTCGGCCCCCGTTTCCCCTTCGAGCAGCTGCCCGACGCGCATCGCGCCCTTGCCAGCCGGCGCACGACCGGGAAGGTCCTGATCGTCAGAGAGACCTAGCACCCTCGGAGGGGCGCGGCCCTCGAGGTCACGGCATCAGTTGAATGTTTTTCTGCGCGACGGCGTCCCCCGGCCGGATTCCGTCGGCGGTCATCGATGCCTGAACCGTCACCGTACGGGCGGCGTCTCCGGGCGCGAGCATTCCGATCGTCGTGATGCGCAGAGTGGACTGCGTATTGGAGTCGAGCGTATTGAGATTCCACGTCACCGTGGCGCCCGAAGAGGCATTGTCGAACGTCGCGTCGGTGCCCCCCGAGGGAAGAACCGAGTTGACGGTCAGCGGCGTCGGCAGCGTGACCAGAACGACCACTGCAGGCGAGGCAGGCCGCCAGGGCAGCGGCGGGAAGGGAATCGCGCAAGAGTCCCCGGGAATTTCGGTGCCGGAGGCGTCCTTGACGGCTACATGGCACCCGAGCAGATCGGAGGGGGCGAGTTGCACCATCGGACTCCGGCCGTTTGTCGGCGAGGAGCCAGAGGAACTCTTCGAGAGGATTCGGTTCGACGAGGCGGAGCCGCCCTCCGCGTTCGCGCCCGAGCTCGACACGCCGGTCTGCGATGTCTGGAAAAGATCGGGGGGCGGCGTCCGGACTCCGCGGAGGAGGTTCGCCGAGAGCTCGGGGCAGCGCCGAAGGAGCCGATTCGACCGCAACTTCTCCCGGGCGGGGCGAGACTGCCGCGCCCGGAAGACTTTTCAAGGAGGACGTGATGCCTTTGTATCAGTTGCCCGACCTCGAGTACGACTACGGCGCGCTCGAACCGCACATCTCCGGCCGGATCATGGAGCTGCACCACGACAAGCACCATGCCGGTTACGTCAAGGGCGCCAACGTGACGATAGAGAAACTGGAGGAGGCCAGAGAGAAGGAGGACTTTTCGCGCCTGGGGGCGCTCGAAAAGGCCCTGGCCTTCAATCTTTCCGGCCACATCCTGCATTCCCTCTTCTGGCGCAACCTCGGTCCCAACGGAGGCGGCCGTCCCGAGGGCGAACTGGCCCGTGCAATCGACCGGGACTTCGGCGGCTTCGAGAAGTTTCGGCGCCAGATGACCGAGGTCGCCGCGACCGTGATGGGATCGGGATGGTCCGCGTTGGTGTGGGAGCCCGTCGGACGCCGGCTCTTGACGACACAGATCTACGACCACCAGTCGAACCTCTCGCAGGGTGGCCTGCCCATCATGGTTCTGGACGCCTGGGAGCACGCTTTCTACCTCCAGTACCAGAACCGGAAGACCGAGTTCTTCGAAGCGATTTGGAACGTCTGGAACTGGCAGGACATCTCCGAGCGGTTTCTCGTCGTGACCGAGCAGTCGCTCAATCTGGTCGGCGCGAGCACCTGATCGCGCGCGCCGGCGGGTCGAGCGCCAGCGATAGGGATTCTCCCGAGAGTCCGGAGCTATATCAATTCCGATATAGCTGGTGGGTCGCCGGCCCAGGCGCTCGCCGCGTTCGCGTTGTAGGCGCCGACGGATCCGATGATCACGAGGTCGCCCGCGCGGAGAGGAGCAAGTTCGATCGCCGGCCAGAAGACGTCGAGCCCCACGCCGAGCGGTCCGGCGAGCGTGACCGTGCGAGCCCGGCCTCGGCGCCGGGGCAGGGAGGCGACGGGGTGCCTCCCGCGGGCGACGAAGAAAGCGTGCGCGAGCCGCGAGGCGTCCAGATATACGGTGTCGCGCGGGCGGCGCTCCCTCACGCGAATGACCCGCGTGACCAGGTGGAGGCAGTCGGAGACGAGGGCGCGTCCGGGCTCAAACAGAAGACGAACCGGCGTCGAGAGCAGGCGGCGCGCCTCTCGCGCGAGCTCCGAGACGATGACGTTGGGGGGTTTTCCGGAGGGTCTTGGCGCACCGCGCGCGTTCAAACGGGACTCCGACCGCGCGGCAAATCCCCCGCCGAGATCGACACAAGAGGTGGGTATTCCGAGGCGCGCGAGCTCTCGCGCGGCCCTTGCGGTCTCGCCAAGCGCCCGGCGGTAGGGCGCCATCGAGGCGATTCCCGTGCCCAGGTGAAAGGCGATCCCTTCGGGAACGGGCAGCCGGCGGGCGACGATTTCGCGCGCCAGGGCGAGGAGCTCTCCCACGGGAAGCCCAAAGGCTCTCTGCTCCGGCGAGGCGGCGGACGGCCGGAGGCGGAGCAGATAGGAGGGCCGGCGGGAAACAGCGCCGGCGCGCGTCAGGATCTCCATCGCATCCTCGCGGGCGTCGGCGACGAAGAGTGCTCTCGCCGCGAGTCCCGCGTCGATGAGCTCGGGCGACTTGGCCGGACCCTGGATCACGATGCGCCGGGGGGGAACTCGCCGAGAGCGGGCCAACCGGAAATCGGAGTGGAAAGTGACCTCGGCTCCGACGCCCTCGTTCGCGAGAAGCCGCAGGACCGGGTCCGCGCGGTTGCACTTGTACGGGTAGTAGAGCTCGCAGGATCCCACGAGCCGGGCGGCGCGGCGCCAGGCGCGCGCCTGCGTCCGGAGCTGTCGGCGATCGAAGAGGTAGAAGGGCGTCGCACGCCCTCGCGCGATCCGCGCCGCGGCTCGGAGCACTCTGGCCGTCAGGTCTGGAAACATCTTGCGGCCGCCAGGCGGTCGAGCTT